>Ga0209395_1000516_pt1 | contig 56124 bp, 50 predicted proteins | sample GOMGulsemesocosm_3_FD_184635 | JGI IMG/M metagenome (GOLD analysis project Ga0209395, IMG submission 184635) | Methane-oxidizing microbial communities from mesocosms in the Gulf of Mexico - GOM9D Gulf of Mexico (SPAdes) (version 2) | ecosystem: Environmental > Aquatic > Marine > Cold seeps...
CGCCAGCGGCATACTCAACCCGTCGCCACCAGTCCCGGCTTCGACCTGTAGCTGACGCAGTAGTAAGTCGTTTTCAATGCGTAGCTGCTGCGCCTCCGTAGTGACACTAAAGCGATGATCGTACTGGCCCTGAATCAGGTGATAACCGATAACCTGCGCGACATAGGGCGACAGCGCCGGTAACTCATAGGCTTTAACAGAGCCTTCTAGAGCCATCACCAAGGGCTCGGCAAAGGGCCTGGCAGTGCCGCTCAACTCCAGACTGGAGAACTCTCCCAGGCGCCCCTGTAGTGCAAAATCGGCCTCGGTTAAGGGCTGGGACGGATCCAGATTGTTTAACAGCAACTCTTCAATCGTCAGCCGCTGCTCCGCGGCGGGGTCAAAACGCTGGTCGACGAAGTGGATAAAACTCTCCCCCGCCACTGTCATCCGGTTTAGCTTTAGCTGCAGCGGCGCCGATTGGACTTTACCATCGGTAGGCGCTGCAGCGTCGCTGGGTTCCCCCATCAACCGGGTCAACTGAGCTTGTATCGCCAGTACCCCCTCGGTGAGTAATCGCGGCTGATACTGGCCGTCCCGCAGGGCAATACTATCGACACTCACTAAGCCATCACCGACGGCAACCGAATCAACGTCAATCGCACCGGTGTAGTAGCGGCCCCTATCGCCCTGCGCCGGCTGGAACACATCGAGTTCGACGACCCGCACAGCCCCGACCTGCAGGTTTTGTTGCGAACCGAACCTGAAATCCTCCAGCGCCAGGCGCTGCCAAGACAGTAATTTCACCGCGGCCCCAGGCTGCTCCACTCGCAAGCCCTCACTATTAATCGAGGCCTGGGCGCTATAGTGCGGCTGCACTGGTGCACCGGCGAGGTTTATCTGCACCTGTCCTTGCAACTGCTTGCTGTCAATTTTAAGCTGATCGAACTGATGAGAAAAGTCACTGAGCGAGAACCGCCCATCAACCTCAAGGCGGGGCTGATCTAGATCGACAAGGTCGTGAACAATGCTCCCCTGCAACGTCAAGGCGGCCTCGTTCCAGTGAGCTTCGAGCGTAAGCATTGCGGTTTGTGGCTGCTCAAAACTGAATGAATCGAGCTGTAGCGAGTCCAGTAACAGCTCGCCGCTGGCGGCCGGACTTTGAATATCAATACGAATGTCGCGCAGTGTCAGCGCCTCTATGGTCATCGCAGGCACGGCGGCAGGCGGGCTATTGGCGGGGGCACTGGGCTTATCAGAGGAGGCCAGGGCCACGACTTCCCAGCCCCCTGCACTATTTTCCGTAGCGGATAAATCCAGTCCGGTGACTTGCAGCTGTTCAATAACCAACTGCCCCTGCAGCAGTGCCAGCCAATCGAGGTCAACCTCAAAATAATCGAGAGCCAGTGGTGAGCCACCAGCCGCCACGCCAATCGACAGCCCCTCTAATGTGGCGGTGGCGGTGAAAACATTAACATCCGCCCCCTCGACCGCCACTGGCCCCTGTACCTGACCGGCGATGATGCGCTGGGCAGCGTAGCGGACCAGCTCCGGCAGCAACGCCAACAGGAGTAACAGCAGCAACAGCCATTTAATCAGCGAAGTGCGTTTTATCATTGACTCGATCCTTGCCGCTAGAGGGTTTCAACTTTGCGTTTGGCGCAGCGCCGACACTCGGACACGGTCACCAGCCGCCCCTGCTTGACGTCAAACTTTTGCTCGGTGACGATACGCCACCGATGGTGACCCTGGCGGCAGAGGGTAGCGCCCTTGGATTGTGCACTCAAACCCGGCTTTTTTAACACCGAGGTCTTCTTGAAAGGGAGAATATCAGCCAAGTTAAGATCACTATAAAGGTTAGAAATTCGAATTAGGACACGACCGCAACCGAACGTCAACCGCTACCTTAAAAGCCCAGCTGCTACCCGCTCCGGACTGTTCAGAGCAGTAAAAAGACCGTATTATTACGGCCCCGGCAAAATGCCGATTACCTATTCACCGCAGTAACAGGATCCCATTCGATGGAAATCACTAAAAATACCGTGGTGTCTTTTCACTACAGCTTGTTCCGTGACAACGGCGATGAGATCGAAAGTACTCGGGACGGCGAACCGACACTGGCACTTATCGGTACCAACAGCATGATTGCCGGTCTGGAACAGGCCCTGCTCGGCAAAACCAGTGGCGAGCAGTTTGAACTGCTACTCGAACCTCATCAAGCCTACGGCATGCGCGCAGACAACAAGAAGCAGCGAGTGGCTGCAAAATACCTCAAACACGAGGGTAAACTAAGCCCCGGCCAGGTAGTGAGGCTCGACTCCAATCAGGGCATTAAGACCTGCACCGTATTAAAAGTGGGTAAATTTAATGTTGACGTCGATATGAATCACCCGCTGGCGGGAGTCACTATTCGCTATCAAATCGAGATCGTCAGTGTGCGCGCCGCCACCACCGAAGAGTCTGCCCACGGCCATGCCCACGGGGCCGGCGGCCATCAACACTAGCAGAAGGGTAAATTGCGTCAGTATTCGTCACGCCGCAGCTGCTGCTCTAATTTATTGAGCAGCATGTGTAAAAATTTGATATCACTGCTGGCCAGTACCGCCAGACGTTCTGTGGCCCAACGGTGTAATTTGTGCTCACGCTCTAGGTTCAGCGCCCCCAACAGAGTCTGCAGCCGACGTTTTAGAACAACGAAATCCCCTGCCTCAGGGTTAGTCAGCACGGGGGCTAGGCCCTCGCCATCAGCGCTCGCCAGTTGGCGCAGACTGTAGGCAAAGATCATCACTGCCTGGCCGAGGTTGAGGGAGGGGTAGGGCTGGGCGATCGGGATATAGCTCAGACAATCACACAGCTGCAGATCGCTGTTTGACAGCCCCGACTCCTCGCAGCCAAACACCACCGCCACCTGATTAAGAGTGTCGACCTTGGCCACCACCAAATCCTGTAGCTGATCAGCAGCATAGCTAAAGCGCTTACCGAGGCGCGCCTTGGCCGAAGTGGCAATAACCCAATCAACGTCTTCAATCGCCGCTGCCAAGCTGTCAAAAGACTGTGCCGCGCTCAATATATCGACGGCACCATGGGCTAGGATTCGCGCTTTCTTTTCCCGTTGCTGATCACTGCCGACAATACGCAACTGGGAAAAACCCATGGTTTTGATGGCCCGGGCGGCAGCACCGATGTTTTCAGCCACCGCCGGCCTCACCAAAATAAACACGACCTTCACACTCGCTCCAAAACTACGTTATATTGACCGTCAATGACGTTATCGGCACTGCTGCGCTCGAGCATCTGTTTATACCACTTAATAATCAAAGCACCACCAGCATAACATCAGCCGCGAGGGTACCCTATGATCAGCCACCATATTATTGCCACCAGGCGTGGCGCTATTGCCATTAGTGACAGTGGTGGCAGCGGCCCCCCGCTGTTACTCATCCACGGCAACTCCAGCTGCAGGGAAATCTTCCGACATCAACTGGACAGCGACATCGGCCGCCGCCACCGCCTGATTGCCATGGATTTACCGGGGCACGGTCAGTCTGATGATGCCGACAATCCCACCACAGATTATACCGTGCCCGGTTATGCCGACACTGCCGCAGCACTGTTAGAGGCCCTGCAAATAGACCGCTGCGCAGTGCTGGGCTGGTCCCTGGGAGGACATATAGGTATTGAAATGATCGCCGTTCAACGAGGCATCAGCGCACTGATGATCAGCGGCACACCGCCATTGGGTCGAGGTGAGGCGCAGATGGCCGCAGCATTTTTACCCTCAAAACATATGGCGCTCACCGGCCAGCTACAATTTAGCGACAGCGAGGCCGCGCAATATGCCCGGGCCACCTGCGGCGAGAACAGGGTATTGGAGCCGTTTTTACTGGCGGCGGTCAAACGTTGTGATGGCCGCGCTCGAGCGGCGATGGTAGCGGGCCTTCGGGCCGGCCTGGGAATCGAGCAACGGGCTGCGGTGGAGACTTTGAGCAAGCCGCTAGCTATCGTAATGGGAGCCGACGAGCCCTTCGTCAACAACCACTATATCGAACAAATCGACTGCCCCTCCCTGTGGCAGCAGCGAGTCCATCAACTGCCGGGCTTGGGCCACGCTCCGTTTTGGGAAGACCCCGAGCAATTTAATAAACTGCTGAACCACTTCCTAGCCGACCTCGACCGGTCCTCGCTGCCGAATGCTACGTAACAGCCTATTTTATAGAACAAACAGCGTAAGCAAGCACTTACTATACGCGCTCAACTCTCCAGCAAAAACGTGACTGGGCCATCGTTTACCAAACTTACAGCCATATCGGCGGCAAATTCTCCAGTCTCAACGTGAATGCCCTGCTGCCCAATCAGCTGAGCCAGCAATAGGTAATAACGATCCGCCTCGGAAGGGGGGGCGGCACAGGAAAAACCGGGGCGCAGGCCCTTTTTAGTATCCGCGGCCAGAGTAAACTGCGACACCAACAGCACGCTGCCGCCAATATCGAGTAAGCTCTTATTCATTTTGCCCTCGCTGTCAGCAAAAACTCGGTAGGCACACAAGCGCTGAGCCATCTTTATGGTATTTGCCTCGGCGTCCCCCCGCTCTACCCCCAGCAATACCAGTAGACCGCAGCCAATGGCACCTACCGTTAATCCCTGAACCTCGACACTAGCCCGGCTGACCCGCTGTATCAGCGCCTTCACCGACCTCCGCCCCCCGAAGCGCCGCCCGCGCCAAAGCGGTGAGCCATAGTCCGAGTGGCGTGAATAAGCGCATCGGCAATACCCGGCTCCGAGGAGGAGTGGCCAGCCTCGCGGATAATATGCAGCTCGCTCTTGGGCCAGGCATTGTGCAGCTCCTGGGCATTGTCCAACCGGCAGATCATATCGTAACGACCGTGTACGATAATACCGGGAATAGCCGCCAGTTTATCCATATTTAACAGAATCTGATTAGTCGATAAAAAGCCCTTATTGACAAAATAATGGGCCTCAATACGAGCCATAGCCAGGGCGGCATGGGGGGCGCTGAAGCGGGCCAACACTCCCCGATTGGGGCGCAGAGTGGAACAGCGCCCCTCCCACTGGGACCACGCTCTGGCGGCGGCCATGCGGGTCAATTCATTGCTGCCGGTCAACAGCCGGTAATAGGCCGCCAACAAATTACCCCGCTCGGCGGGGGCGACAGGGCGCAGATAGTCTTCCCAAAAGTCGGGAAATATATGGCTGGCACCTTGCTGGTAGAGCCAATGCAAGTCCTGCTCACGGCACAGGAACACACCCCGCATAATTAGCGCCATCACTCGCTGAGGATGGGCCTGGGCATAAACCAGACTGAGAGTCGTACCCCAAGAACCACCAAACAGCAACCATCGCTCAATACCCAGGTGCACCCGGATTTGCTCCATGTCCTCGACCAGTGCCCAAGTATCGTTGCCCTGCAACTCGGCGTGTGGGGTCGACTGCCCAGCGCCGCGCTGATCGAAGGCGATAATACGGTAATGTTCGGGATCAAAAAACGATCGCGACCGGGCGTCGCATCCACCCCCCGGGCCGCCGTGAACAAACAACACAGGGATACCCTCGGCGTTGCCGCTCTCCTCGACGTAGAGGCAGTGAGGACTGGCCACCGGCAGCTGGTGCTGGGCGTAGGGCTTGATTTCCGGATATAGAGGCATCATAAGACTGACAGCTTGATAAAAGGGCTAGCGGGTACCGTAAGATTGTAGAAGAAAATTATCCAGGCCAAAAGGATTAAATATCCCAACGCCAAGTAACATCCTGCTCAAGGGCGAGCGCGCACAAAAAAGGGCTCCTCAGAGCCCTCTTTTATCCGAGAATTTAGCGCTAGCTTATTTTGCCCGCTTGCGCTCGTTCTCTTTCAACAGCTTTTTACGTAGCCGAATACTCTCGGGGGTTACTTCGACTAGTTCGTCTTCCTCGATAAATTCAAGCGCCTGTTCCAGCGTATGTCGTACCGGTGGCGACAATACCAGCGCTTCGTCGGTACCGGAGGCGCGCACGTTGGTCAACTGCTTACCTTTGGTGGGGTTTACGGCAAGGTCATTGTCCCGAGCGTGCAAGCCAACAATTTGTCCCTCGTAGATATCGGTGGCATGGCCCAGGAACAAACGCCCTCGGCTCTGCAGCGTAAACAACGAATAACTCGAGGTCTTGGCGGTAACCATCGATACCAACACGCCGTTCTGACGACTGACCACATTGCCCATCTTAACCGGACCGTAGTGATCAAAAATACTGGTCATAATACCCGAGCCGGAGGTCATAGTGAGAAACTGCGAGCGAAAGCCGATCAGGCCCCGGGAGGGAATTATAAACTCCAATTTGACCCGGCCCTTTCCGTCGGGCTCCATATTGCTCAATTCGCCCTTGCGCTGGCCGATCTCTTCCATGATGGCACCCTGGTGCTGATCTTCAACATCGATCACCACCTGCTCATAGGGCTCGTGAATTTCGCCGTCGACCTCCCGCTGAATAACTTCGGGACGGGACACGCCCATCTCAAAGCCCTCTCGGCGCATGCTCTCGATCAATACCGACAGGTGCAATTCACCGCGGCCCGACACTTTAAATTTGTCCGATGTATCGCCGGGCTCAACCCGCAGCGCTACATTGTGAATTAATTCCTGCTCTAGACGGTCCCTGATATTGCGCGAGGTAACAAACTTGCCCTCTTTACCGGCGAAGGGCGAGTCGTTGACCTGGAAGGTCATGCTCACAGTGGGCTCGTCAACACTCAGCGGCGGCAGTGCTTCCACCGCCTGGGGGTCGCACAGGGTATCGGAGATGCCGAGCCCGTCGATACCGGTAATGCAGACAATATCACCAGCTCGCGCCTCTGCCACTTCGACTCGTTCCAGCCCCAGATGCCCCATGACCGACAACACCTTGCCCTTGCGTTCCTTGCCATCGGCGCCGGCGACGATCACTTGCTGATTGGGTTTTAATGTGCCCCGGGCGATACGGCCAACACCGATAACACCGACGTAGCTGGAATAATCCAACGCCGAAATTTGCATTTGAAAGGTGCCGTCGGCATCCACTGCCGGGGCGTTAACCTTGTCTACCACCAATTGAAACAGGGGCGTCATATCTTCGGCCATGTCTTCGACTTCCAGACCGGCAATGCCGTTTATCGCCGAGGTGTAGATAACCGGGAAGTCGAGCTGCTCGTCGGTGGCGCCGAGGCGGTCGAACAGGTCAAACACCTGATCCATCACCCAGTCTGGACGAGCGCCGGGGCGGTCGATCTTATTGATAACCACAATCGGATTCAGCCCCTGCTCGAAAGCCTTGGAGGTCACAAAGCGGGTCTGAGGCATGGGGCCGTCCACCGCGTCTACCAACAGCAGCACACAATCGACCATTGACAGTACTCGCTCAACTTCGCCACCAAAGTCCGCGTGCCCCGGGGTATCGACGATGTTGATATGGTAGTCGTTCCACTCGATGGCAGTATTCTTAGCCAGAATGGTAATACCTCGCTCTTTCTCCTGATCGTTGGAGTCCATCACCCGCTCGGCATTTTCGTCCCGTCGATCCAGGGTTCCCGATTGCGCGAGCAGTTTATCAACCAGCGTTGTTTTGCCATGGTCGACGTGGGCAATGATGGCTATATTACGAAGTTTCTCAATCACGGTGGCTTACCTGTTGGGATGAAAAAAAGGCGCGAAGTATACAGCGGCTAGGCCTCGCTGGCGAGCGTTTGCACAACTCATTGGCCATATGTAGGGCAAAAAGTGATCTATTTCTAGTTTTTGCCGCTCACGGCGTTGATCAACTGGGCCTTCTGCCACATAAACGCCGCTACTGAGACATTGAGTACTATGCTAAAGTGGCGCAATATGGGCTCGACCCAGTACGCGGTTCGCGCACTGCTTCTACCAACAATAATAAGGACTTCGATGTGAGCACAGCATCTAAACGCGGCCAGTGGTCATCCCGCTTCACCTTTATCCTCGCCGCCACGGGCTCTGCCGTAGGGCTAGGTAATATTTGGAAATTCCCCTATATCACCGGTGAATACGGAGGCGGCGCTTTTGTATTGGTCTATATTTGCTGTATTGCCCTGATCGGCATCCCCATGATGATGGCAGAGATTATGATCGGCCGCTCCGGCAAGTCCAGCCCCTCCTATAGCTTTAAGACCCTGTCCCAGCAACACGCGCTCTCTCCCCACTGGTCCGCTGCGGGTACTATCGGGGTACTTGCTGCCTTTTTGGTACTGAGTTTTTACAGCGTAATCGGCGGCTGGTCTATCGCCTACCTCAAACATGCCCTACTGGGGAGTTTTGCCGGCAGCGACGCCGCCGGTATCGAGCAGCTGTTCACCGAACTGATCAGCGACCCGGTCACGGTCATTGGCTGGCACACAGTATTTATTATTCTGGCAGTGGTAGTGGTGGCCAAAGGGGTTAACAAGGGCATCGAAAAAACCGTCTCTCTGCTAATGCCGGCGATGTTTGTGCTACTGCTGTTATTAGTCGCCTACGCCGCCACCACTCCCGGTTTCGGTCAGAGCCTGCGATTTTTATTCTCCTTTGACGCCAGTAAACTGACCGCAGAGGGGGTGCTGCAGGCATTGGGTCACGCCTTTTTTACCCTCAGCCTGGGTTTGGCCATCATGCTGGCCTACGGTTCTTATCTAGGGGAGGACGTCTCCATCACCCGCACCGCTGTTGCTGTGTCGATTTTGGATACCCTGGTGGCACTGCTAGCCGGCATCGCGATATTTTCGGTGGTATTTAGCAACGATCTGGTCGCCAGTGCCGGCCCGGGACTGGTGTTTCAAACACTGCCACTGGCCTTCAGCCAAATGCCCGCGGGTCAACTGCTTAGCGTTTTCTTCTTTGTAATGTTGTTATTTGCCGCTTGGTCCTCAGCCATATCTATTACCGAGCCCTGCGTGGCCCAGTTGATGCAGCGCCTTAACATCAGCCGGCGGCGGGCGACGGTATTTATTACCCTAGGAGCTTGGAGTATTGGCGTGGTCGCCGCGCTGTCGTTTTCGGTCTTGAGCGACGTACAGTTGATGGAGCGTTCAATCTTTGATTTTCTAGACTACGTGACCACCAACATTATGATACCTCTAGGCTGCATGGTAACCGCGGTATTTTGCGGCTGGGCACTGCCCAAAGCCAGCAGCCAACAGGCTCTGGGGCTAAGCCCAGTGCATTTCAAACTGTGGCTCTTTCTGATGCGCTATATCACCCCGGTGCTGATCGCGATTGTGTTTATTTTCAATCTGAGCTGAGTCAGCGCACTGACAATACCGCGCACCAGCCATTCAAACAACAGACCAAGCAACCAGGACCCAGCGAACTCTATGGACAATAATTTACGATTTATTCTGGCATTTATCCTGGTGCTATTGGGCGGCCTCTACCTGCACAGTAGCAACCGCGAGCAGCACTATGAAATACAGGGGCCGGCGGCGATAGAACACATTTTGGGACAGATCTCAGACTGGCAAGAGAGCTCATTGCAACAGCAGCTATCCGCCGAGGCTCGAAGTAGTCTCAGCCCCCAGCAATTGCAGATACTGTTGCAGCAGTACCAGCCATTGGGCCGCTTCAGCCATATCGGGCAGCTCACATTCTCCAAGTTAATGGGCGCCATGAGCATTCTGGGAGACAACCGTATCAGCTATCAAGGCGTAGTCTATTTCGAGGCCGGCGCGGCGAATATCACCATCACCTTATTGGAAGAGGCGGGCAATTTCTCTATTTACAACCTCAATCTCAAACAGGTTGGCGCGTAGCTACGCCGACTAAGGTTTAAGTGAACCTCCAAGAGAGTCGCCCAGGGCCAGACTACCACTGCCTAGCGGCAGTGCGTAAATTCCAAACATGATACCGCCGGCATAACCGGACTTACGCCGCCGGTAATTGCTCAGCGTTAGCAGCGGCTCCTTAGAAGTCGCCCCGGACTGCTGATCGATGGTGGTCACTGTACAGCGCTCGCAAACAGCCAACCGACGCAGGCGACAACCAGGAAAAACAAAGTTAGGCAGCTCATCCTCCAGATAACTATCCAACCCAGACAGTACAATATTGGGGCGGAAGCGATCCATAAGCACCGCCTGTGACAGCCGACTGTTGAGCCCGAGCAGGGATTGCTCACTGGTAATCAGTACCGGTGCGGCGTCGACAAATTTGTTTTGTGGCTGGCCGTGGATCTCGCCGAACTCACTCAGGGGGAAAAACCAATCCACTGGCCGCGGCATCCTGACCAGTTGTAACTGCTCTCCTAGCGCAACTGCTAGCCAGCGAGCCACATCCTCACCCATGTCATCAACCGCCACAGGTTTGCTGTAAATTTCTATCGCAGGCGCAGCGCGACCAGTATTTGAAGCCAATACAAAGTCCTCACAGCCGGGGTAAGACAGCAGCAAGGCGCCATCATCTTGCCACAGTGCCTGTAGCAGGCGCAGCCCCGGCAGCGTTTTCTGATTGACCCACTGCCCGGCCAGCAGCAGGGCAAACTCCCGATCTCCCGCCAGCCCCATCGGGGTCAGCTGAGCCCGCTGTAGCGACTGTCCGCGACAGCCTTTAATCGGGTAGATGGTAATGGCGCTCACCGCGGCCTCTATCATGACTATCTCCTATTCTCTTATTGTTAGGATTGACTCTAATGGCCGCAGCGATAGCGATTTATGGCCGATAGACCTTCACATTGCTATAGCCCTGCTCCGCCAGATAGGCCCCGTGTAGACGACTCATAGCACCGCGATCACAGTACAACAAATAGACTTTGGCAGGATCTAGCTCGGCGAATTTCTTGTGCAGCTGGAAAAACGGTATATTCTGCACCGGCACCGCCACAGCCGGGCTGGCAAGAGGCTTACGCTCCTGTTCATTGGGGTGGCGGATGTCGATAATAACGCTGTTCTGGATCGGTATATTGAGTACTTCCACATCCTGGCGACTGAGTTCCTGCTCGGCAATCTCATCGATATTGGTATAGGTAGCATCCGCCAGCGCCTGCTCCAATACCGCGAAGTCAAATTTCTTCTCCTGGGCCTCAATCTTTTCCGGTTTGGCCCGGGTGGTCGGCTTGACCGAGATCACCCCGCAATACTCGGGCATGGCCGCTGCAAATTCTTCGGTGCCAATCTGCCGTGACATGCGAATAATATCCTCCTTGTCACTAACAATAAGCGGGCGCATCACTAGCGTGTCGATTACCGAGTCGATCACCGTCAAGTTGGTTAGGGTCTGGCTGGATACCTGGGCTACCGCCTCGCCAGTGACCAGCGCCTTGACCGACAGGTTTTCTGCCACTGCGGCGCCGGCCCGCAGCATCATACGCTTGAGCACCACTCCCATCTGCGAGTCATCCACATTTTCCAGTAACTCAGCCACCACCCCTTCGAAGGGCACGGTGATAAATTTCACCCGGGAAGAAGAGCCATACTTTAGCCATAGATAGAGAGCGACCTCCTTGACCCCGATCTCGTGGTCGCGACCACCGAGATTAAAAAAGCAAAAGTGGGTGCGCATACCACGCTTCATGGTCATATAACTCGACACCGTTGAGTCAAAGCCCCCGGAAATCAAACTCACCACAGAATCCAACGAGCCCAGCGGAAATCCCCCCAGGCCTTCGTGGCGGCGATTGATAATGTAAAGCCGATCATCGCGCAGCTCTAGGCGCACCGTTACCTGAGGATTGTGCAGGTCTACCCCGGCGCTGTCACCGTGCTGATTGAGTCCACCGCCGATATACTGTTCCAGCTCGTGGGAGCTAAAATCGTGTTTGCCAACCCGCTTACTGCGTACCACAAAAGTTTTGTCTTTGATCCGCGACGCCCACAGCGCGTAGGTTTTTTCATAGGCGTCGTGCATGTCGACAAAGGGGTATTCCTGTACATCGAGAAAATGGGCAATGCCCGGAGTACAGGACAATACCTCGGCAATCTGCTCCGCCACAGCCGGCTCATCGCGGACACTCTCCACCACCATCTTGTCCCAATCGCTTTCGACACGAATACTGTCATCTATTGCAGCCATCAGCTTGCGTAGATTGTTGCGCAACTGCCGCACAAACTGTTTGCGTACGGGCTTGCTCTTGATGGTGATTTCCGGGAAAAACTTAACAATAAACTTCATTTTTTGGGCCTCTGCGCCTCGGCAAAACCGCAAGTATAAACGGTTATGAATCCCTTTGTGCGCAAGATCGAACGACACCGCTACCGCCACCGGCGGCAACAGCCCAATCAAGCAATTGCAGCAAGTCTCGCCGAACGGTTTCTTGGCAGCTCATTATGGTTTAAACTGATGCCTCACGACCATGAGGCGCACCAAATTAGTGCGCTCGCACCATTTTGGGACCCTAGTGATTATAAGCTGCCCTGTTATCGAACAGGAAAGCAAAGAAAATCAGTCACTTAGAATATCTCCATTGCTGGTACAACTTTTGCTTAATACTGTTCAGCAACGAATGTCCAAGATGTCGGCCGAGCTACTGCGGTATTGGGTCGGGTGCTAAATTGAGATAAACACCATAGCGGCCTGCTCCACGAGCTACCCGTATTATGTAAATTACAACTTTTGTAAACTTTTGAGGAGTTCGAGGATGTCAGACAATACCCTGAATCTAATTAAAGAAAACGACGTGAAGTGGGTAGATCTGCGCTTCACAGATACCAAGGGCAAAGAACAGCACGTTACTATTCCCGCCACTGAAATTGACGACGACTTTTTTGTCGACGGCAAGATGTTTGACGGCTCCTCTATCGCCGGTTGGAAAGGCATTAACGAATCCGACATGATCATGATGCCCGATGACAGCACCGCGGTTATCGACCCTTTCACCGATGACAGCACGCTAAATCTGCGCTGCGGCATTGTCGAGCCCACCACCATGCAGGGTTATACCCGGGATCCACGCTCTATCGCCGAGCGCGCCGAGGCCTATATGAAGTCTACTGGCATAGCCGATAGCTGCATGTTTGGCCCCGAGCCCGAATTTTTTGTTTTTGACGATGTCAAATGGAACGTCGGCATGAGCGGTGCCAGTTACGAAATCAACTCCGAAGAAGCGGCTTGGTCTTCTAATAAGAGCTACTCCGACGGCAACACCGGTCACCGCCCCGGCATTAAGGGCGGTTATTTCCCCGTGCCACCCGTCGACTCGCTGCACGACCTGCGCGGCGCAATGTGTAACGCCATGGAAGCCATGGGCCTGGACATCGAAGTACACCACCACGAAGTGGGCACCGCTGGCCAGTGTGAAATTGGTGTTGGCCCCAACAGTGCCGTTAAAAAAGCTGACGAGATTCAAATCTTCAAATACTGTGTACACAATATTGCCCACGCCTACGGCAAGACCGCAACGTTTATGCCTAAACCCCTAGTTGGCGATAACGGCTCTGGCATGCACGTACACCAGTCACTGATGAAAGACGGCACCAATATTATGGCTGGTGATGTCTACGGCGGACTGAGCGAAACTGCACTGTTCTACATCGGCGGCATTATCAAGCACGCCCGCGCGATCAACGCCTTTGCCAACGCCTCAACCAACTCTTACAAGCGCTTGGTACCTGGCTTCGAAGCTCCGGTTATGCTGGCCTATTCAGCTCGCAACCGCTCCGCTTCTATCCGCATACCTTTTGTGCCTAACCCCAAGGCCCGTCGTATAGAAGTTCGCTTTGGTGATCCCACAGCTAACCCTTACCTGATGTTTGCCTCAATGTTGATGGCGGGCCTAGACGGTATCGCGAACAAAATTCACCCCGGCGATCCCGCCGACAAAGATCTGTACGACCTGCCCGCCGAAGAAGCCGCCGAGATCCCCACGGTTGCCTCTAGCCTGGAGCAGGCACTGGCTGCTCTAGACGCGGACCGCAGCTTCTTAACCGCCGGTGGCGTTATGGACGACGATATGATCGACGCCTATATTGCCCTTAAGCAGGAAGAAGTTGAGGCTCTGAACATGACCACACATCCAGTCGAGTTCGACATGTACTACAGCTGCTAATACAACGCTGTTAACGCGCCTGCAATCGGGCGCGGCAAAAACTCCAATTCGGGCGACCGGACTGGAGTTTTTTTTGCGCTGAAATTACCGCTTAAAGAACAGCGGTATTGCATTCCCCATGACTGGGTCTTACTGTATAGCCATCAGGGAGGCAACTACCATGAACGACTATACCGGACTGAACACCGCAGCCAACAAAGCGGCAACACCACGATTACAACTCTACATATCGCGGGTAGTGCTGCTGGGCGCACTGACTGCTTCCACATTGAGCTTCTCCGATGTGTACAAAACTGTCGACGAACAGGGCCAGGTCAGTTTTGGCGACCAGCCCTCGGCCAAGGCCACCGAGATCGTGATCGAAGCCACCAATACCACTCCCGCTACCCAGACCCGGCAGACCACCGACAGCGAGCCCCAGGCCCCGGACTATCGGTCACTAGCGATCAGTGCACCAAGCAACAACACTATTATCCCTAATGGACTCGTGCCGTTTTGGGTTACCGTGTCGGTGCAACCGAAACTCCTTGAAGGGCACCAGCTGCAGCTGCTGGTAGACGACCAGGTTATTGCCAGTACTAGCGCCACTCGGATCCAGGTTCCCAGCCTCAGCCGCGGCCAGCACTACCTGCAGCTTCGTATTAACGACCTCGCTGGACGTCCCCTCAAGCACTCCAAAAAAGTCGTTCTGTTTGCCTACCGCCCCTAGGCTTATCGGTTTCGGCTCTATGTACTAAAAGCCCTCACACCCTTGCACCAACATAGTGCACAATGGGTGTGCATACTAGCCTTTGGCTCAAATGCATCCCTAGGCATGTCATCGCCAAACCGCTAAACATCGCTGTTTAGCCCCCATTGAGCACTAAAACGCTGTAATTTATCGCTCAGTGCTCAAAATCGAAATGCTGGTTTGGTTATTGCATTACCTTGCCAACAGCTCTCTCCTTCTCGGCACAACAAACATGATAAACGAACATATTCACACCGACATCGTAGATAATCTGAAAACAGCTATCTTGCTGCTGCGCCCAGACCTGTGCATCGGTTACCTCAACCCCTCGGCGGAAGTTTTGCTGGAGGCCAGCGGTAACCGTGCCATCGGCGAGCCCGTCACCTCACTATTTACCGAAGACAGTAGCGATAAGGTGCAATTACTGCAAAGCATAGGCCAGGGCAAAGCCTTCACCAAGCGCGAAGCCCGCCTCATACTACCCAGTCAACGCCACATTACCGTGGACTGCGCGATCACCCCTGTGCTCGATGGCGACACCATCGTGTCACTTATCATGGAATTGCAGCCGCTGGACCGGCTCAAGCGCATCAGCAAGGAAGAGAGTATCTTATCGGCCCAGCAAAATGCCCAACGATTGATCAGAGGCCTGGCCCACGAGATCAAAAACCCCCTAGGCGGGTTACGGGGAGCGGCGCAACTGCTGGCCAGGGAGCTTCCTGACGACACCCTGTGCGACTATACCGATATCATTATCGAGGAGGCCGACCGACTCGGCAACCTGCTGGACCGTATGCTTGGCTCCAACAGTTTAATGCAATTGGAGCCGCTTAATATTCATGAGGTATTGGAGCGAGTAGCCAGTTTGGTCACCGCCGAGACGGACGGAGCGGTAGCTATTATTCGCGACTACGACCCCAGCATCCCCGAGCTGCAGGGAGATAAGGAGCGGTTAATACAGGCTATCTTGAATGTCGCCCGCAACGCCATGCAGGCGCTTCAGGGGGACAGTTCAGTCAGCGCGCCCAGCATTACCCTAAAAACACGCACCCGCCGCCAATTTACCATCGGTAGTGAGCGCCACAAACTGGTCTGCCATGTCACCATCAGCGACAACGGCCCGGGCATTCCCCCCGCCATAGTCGATACGCTGTTTTTGCCGATGGTTAGTGGCCGTGCCAATGGCACCGGTTTAGGCCTGTCTATCGCGCAATCCATGCTCAATCACCATCATGGATTAATCGAATGTTCAAGCGAGTCCGGCTGCACAGCCTTCCACCTCTATATTCCGCTGGGCAACGTCTAGCCATGCACTATCAAATTAAGGACAACGCACCATGAGTGACACGCAAACCGTCTGGATCGTCGACGACGACCGCTCAATTCGCTGGGTACTGGAAAAAGCGCTCAACCAGGCCCAGATCACTACCCAGAGCTTTGACTGCGGTGAAGCCCTACTGGAGGCGCTGGCTAACATCAGCACTGACAACAATCTCAACAACGGCCCCAACGCCATCATCAGCGATATACGTATGCCAGGTATCGACGGTCTGGCACTACTGTCGACCATATCGGAATCACACCCGGACCTACCGATCATCATTACCACTGCCCACTCTGACCTGGACAGCGCCGTGGCCTCCTACCAGGGTGGCGCTTTCGAATATCTGCCTAAGCCCTTCGATATCGACGAGGCGGTGGCCGTTAGTAAACGTGCTCTGAGCCACTGGCAGGAAAACCAAAGTACGGCGCCGGCGATTGCCGAAGAAGTGAGCAGCAACGAGATCATCGGCGAAGCGCCGGCCATGCAGGAGGTCTTTCGCGCCATCGGCCGGCTCTCCAACTCCAATATCACCGTATTGATCAATGGTGAGTCCGGCACCGGTAAAGAGTTGGTAGCTCAGGCACTACACCGCCACAGCCCCCGGGCCAAAGAGACCTTTATCGCCCTCAATATGGCGGCCATACCCAAAGAGTTAATGGAGACAGAACTGTTTGGCCATGAGAAGGGCGCCTTTACCGGCGCCACCGCCCAGCGCGCCGGACGCTTCGAGCAGGCTGACAACGGCACTTTATTCCTCGACGAGATCGGCGATATGCCCGCTGAAACCCAAACTCGATTGCTGCGAGTACTGGCGGACGGTGTTTTTTACCGGGTCGGCGGTCATGTTCCGGTCAAGGTCAACGTGCGTATCATCGCCGCCACCCATCAAAACCTGGAGCAATTGGTCAGTGAGCATCGCTTCCGCGAGGACTTGTTTCACCGACTCAATGTTATCCGCGTGCATATCCCCAGCCTGCGCGATCGCCGGGAGGATATCCCCAAGTTGATGCAATACTTTTTCCGGCGCTCGGCAGAGGAGCTGGACAGCGAGGTCAAACAGTTGACCGAAACCAGTGAAAGCTACCTGTGCACGCTGGACTGGCCTGGCAATGTCCGGCAGCTAGAAAACACCTGTCGCTGGATTACCGTAATGGCCTCGGGGCGGGAAATCCATATGGAGGATTTACCGCCAGAACTGGTCACCGGCGCCACCGTGGCGCAACAGCCCAGCGGCGGCGACTGGCAACAGGGCTTGAAGCTGTGGGCGAAACAGGAACTAACTCTGGGCAAAAAAGACATTCTCGCCTCCGCAGTGCCACTGTTCGAGTCGATTATGATCGAGGCGGCGCTGAATTATACCAGTGGCCGCAAGCGCGATGCCTCGCTGGTATTGGGTTGGGGCAGAAATACCTTGACCCGCAAAATGAACGAACTGGGTATGAATGGCGCCGATGATGACTAGCTAAACAACAGCCGGCCGCGGCCATAAACTGCGACCGGGTGCTCCAGCACCGACAAATCATCGAGTGGGTCGCGATCATAAAGCACTAAATCCGCCTCAAAACCTGCCCTGAGCTGACCCGTGATCGCCCCCAGACCGATGGCACGAGCACAGTCGGAAGTGGCTGCCCGCAAGCATTGCACCGCGCTAAAACCAGCAAAGTGAGCAAATCCCGGCAACGCCCGAGGCAGGTCATCGTGTTTTATATTGGGAATACCGGCATCGGTGGAGGCAATTAGAGTAATGCCTGCCTGCCGCAGTCGCGCCAAATTATCCTTTCGCAGAGCCTCCCCTGCGCCGCCAATAAAGCGCCGCCAACCACTGTTAATAGTGGGTGACACCACGGTGCCATGGCTACGCATATGGGCCACCGCCACCTCGTCATAATTTGCTCCCCAGCCCTGAGGGCCGACAAAGGAGCAGTGCTCGATCGTATCGACGCCGGCGGCGGCGGCATCGCGAATACCCTTGCTACCGTGGCAGTGGGCGGCAACATGACGCTGCTGCTCCGCAGCTCGCTGTACAATATGGCGCAGGGTGGCCAAGTCAAATTGCGAATCAATCGGCCTCGATTGTGGTGTCATGCTGCCGCCGGTGGCCATCACTTTAATCAGATCGACACCCTGGGCCAGTTGGCGCTCGATAACCTCATCGCACTGCTCTATGGTGCTCGCCTCCCCCCCCCAAAAATGGCAGTGGCCGCCGGGGGAGGTCAGTGGCTGACCAGCACAGATCAACCGCGGCCCCACTAACTCACCGCGCTCAATCCGATCGCGAATAGCCAGCTCCTGCCAGGCACCGCCACCCAGATCTCTGGCGCTGGTAATACCCGCCGCCGCCATCGCCGCTACCCGCTGCTCCATCTTCATCGTGAGTTGTTGTTGCGACTCTTTACCTTGATCGAGGGCGGCGCCGATGCTCGGATCTAATACCAAGTGAATATGGGCGTCAATTAGTCCCGGCAGCGCATACAAACCACTGCAATCTTGCTGCCGCCCCCGGGGAGCATTGCCCACCGAACTTATGTGAGCCCCCTCCAGCACCAGTACATCGCTACCTGGCAAGTAGCTGTCGCCAAGGCCATCCCATATTTTTAGACCCGTCAAGCTTAACTCAGTCATTACCATCCTCGCTGCGACTTAACATTCAAACCCCTTTAGCCTGTACTTCAATTACCCGCACCGCCGGCGCAGCCGCTGGCCCACAGCGACCGGTACTGCGCACAGTGAAATAGGACACGCTCTCCACCGTCACCGAGCTGCAGCTAATGATGGCGTTAGAGCAGCCGAGCAGGCTGGCGAAGTTATAGTCCTCTGCCTGACAGGCCGCCATATTTATCGCCCCCCCAGCGGGAAATATTTCACTCAGTTTGCGCTGAGCACCGCTGTGGGCCGCCATCAGCGCCCGGGAAGAAACTACTTCACGGGCTACAGTATCGCTACCCACCGCCAAGATATTCATCAGCGCCGCTGCCAACACACTCATCACCACCAGTACGAAAATCGCCAGCACCAGCGACACGCCATGCTGATAATAACCCCGTGACCGACTCATGGATTGTGCTGCTCACGCCAATAAATAATGCGGTCGTGACCTCGAAAGCTACCGAAGTTAACTTGAAAGCTGGGGTCGATATCACCGCCACTGTCGCCACTATTGTCCCAGTCGATACCCCAGCCGTACTGCAACCATGCATCGACCATGAGCTCCATCATCAGCGTGCCGGTCTCGCCAGGGCGGTTGATTGACAACAAACCCAGCCCCGCGGCGACGGTATTCGGCGCGGCGGGAAGGATCAGCGCGGTATCGCTGCAGGTCAGGGTATCGCCGCTGCTATCGGGGTCATAGCAATTGCTGCCGACCGACCAACTCCACCCGCCATAGCCGGTACTCGAGTCATCCATATTAGTCTTAAATGATGCACTAACACTGTCCCAGTATTGCACAGTGACAGGTACGTCGGTGGTATCGAGAGTACTGATCTCGGGGCCAAACACCGGGGCGATAGCGACCCGCCCGAATTTAAACTGTGCTTCGACCGCCCCAAGCTGCTGCCGGTCCAGGCCGCTGGGCAACTCGCTATCGAGGTCAAGGGCACTATCTGCGAGGGTCACTAGGTCGTCGTCTACCAGCTCAACACCGATACGCAGGTCGGTGAAGGGGCCATCGGGGCCTGCCACCCTAGCCAGGGTCAGCGGCACCTGAATCAGCGAGGCCCGACCCGCCAGCCACATCACAGCGCCACTATTGGCAGCGCTGAGGCGCGTACTGAAATAGTTGCCTGCACCGTCTACCGCGCCGTAACTGGCCTGACTGTCCAGATCCAATTTAACAAAGTTGTGTCCAGCGCCATCGTCACGGTAATTGGCCGTGGTCTGCCCGCCGGCATCCACTGCCCGCAGATCGTACTGCCCTAAAAAGGGTTGATCCAGATAGCTAAAAGTGCCCGTTCCGGGAATGATTACGCCATCGCTAAGCAGATAGTGATCCGGCTTAAAACGCCCTATAGGCGCACTGCTGGAACTGGCGATGGTGTGTCCGTGATAGCTGCTGGCGGAGGGGCTGGCGACAATGTTGAACACCCCCACTTCGTCCATACTAAGTGCCTGTTCGACTAGGCCACTACGATCAGCGCCGGTACCGATGGCGGTGCTAGCAGCAAGACCTGCGTTGACACCGCCACTGGGAGCCAACAACTCGCTAACCAAGGCTATATTGGCTAATACAAAGTTTTCCGTGACCTCGTTGTCGCAAAAATCAGTGTCAGACTGACCTGTTTCTTGCCAGGCTCTGGCACTAACCTCCAAGTCAAAACTTTCATCGACGGCACGAAACACAGTGCAGGAATCGTAGCCCGCTGGGGCCGACGGTGCACACTGATGATAGTTTCCGGGACTCGCAAGAGCACGTACACAGAGCCCCGCAGGACGCACTAAAAAGGGCTCACTGACACCGCTGACCGCGGCCGGGCTGCCATCGGAAACCATCAAATCCGCCGCCGCCAGCAGCGCAATATTGCCGGCATCTTGGTAGTTAATGGTAAAAGTTGCCTCCCCGCTGCTATTGAATAACAGGCTGACCGCATTAAAGACACTGTCGGAATCGTCCACCGGGGTGCCGTTGACCGTCAGTGCCCCACTGCTATTGGCGCAGCTGTTGGGGTCGACACATTGGTAGGCGATACCAATATCGACCTCGCTGTCGAGCAACAGCGCCTCGCAGCGCCCCTCGCTGTCACTCCCGCCAAGAGCTTTAATAGTCAACACCTGCAAACCAGGTGCGACACCCGAGCTCTTACCGGCGTACTGTAGGCCGATGTCGTCGACCGTGCCGTCGGCGTAAAAGCGAAAACCGGCGGCGGCAAAGATCACATTGTCATCGTCCCGCTCGCCGTCATCATCGGTATTGTTATCGGCGTCGTCGACATCAATTTCGAGGGTGCCAGGACTCAGCCGCCGCAGGAAAAATTCGACTTCGGCGCTATCTGCCAGCACAGTATAGCTGGGCCCGACACCACCGGGGTTACTCCAGCCATCATTTGCCAGGTCGGTAGACAGTGTCAGCTGGGTTCCCGCAGCAATATCGATGCTATCACCATCGTCGCTAGTCGCTGTCACTGTAACCCGGTAGGGCTCGCAGTTAATACCACTGCCGCTGTGCTCAATGCGGTAATAACCAAAACCGCTGGCGCTGCTACATCCCAACAGCGCGGCTGCGGCGGCCTGCTCGGCGGTGCCGTATACGATACTGGCATTGTTTTCCAGTTTGATTTTACCCTCGCTAAAAATCCCCCCCGTCAACACCGCGCCGTCTTTGATATCAATGTCGACGGAGCTCGAGTTGGAAAAAATCATGCCGGTAAAACTGCCGTTTTTGTGTAAGTGAAACTTGTTATCGTGGGCATCACCGGCGCTATCACTGAACATATTAACGGTTAAATTGGCCGCGTCACCACCGGCGTTAATGGTGGCGCGATCATCCATATCAAACTTATTGGTATTGATAATAACTGGCCCGCCCGCCACTAGGGTAATATCCACATCCTTCCTGACATCGAAAAAGTCCACATTATAAGTGCCCGGGTTAAGGCTAAAATCAGCTGTAGCCAGCACCGTGCCATAACTGCCAGGGCTCAGTACGGCGTTGCTGGCGGGGGACTGATCGTTGCTGTTAATAAAGGCAACCGCAGCCAATTGAGGCAGTTCAATAACCGCATCAATTATCATCCCCGCCAGATCGATAGCATTATCGGTTGTTTTCCCCTCTGGCAGCACAATGTCACCGGAACCACTGTTGAAAACCACATCCTTTTTAATGTCGAGTTCACGGACCCCATAAATACCGTAACCAGCACTATCGCAGCTAACTGAGCAGCCCACTGACACCGAACTAGTACTATTGGCGACGATTACTTCCCCGTCTAGATCGGCAATATTGTTAACTGTGAGAGTGTAGTTGGCGGGGTCAGCCAGCGTCTCGGTGCTCAGCACCACGGTGTCGTCCCCAGACATCACCGCACCGCTAATGGCGATGGCGCTATTGTCGGCACTGTCGAGCAACGAGTAGTTGCTGTTGATATTGGCCAGCGCGATCGCCGGGTCGATGCTCTCTGAAAACACCACTTCGACTTGGCTCAGGTCATCACATTGGATGCTACTACTGACAATAGTGGGCAGGCCACTACAGCCCAATACTGCCCCCGCCGCCGCTTGTTCCGAAGCTCCGTAAATAATTTGTGCATCATCTTCCAGCTTGACTGCGCCCTCGCTAAAAATACCGCCGGTCAATACTGCCTCTTTTTTTACCTCTATGCCGGTATCGCTAAAACTAGAAAAGACCGTGCCGTTAAACACCCCCTCTTTGTGCAGGTGAAATTTGTTGTCGTGTGCGTCGCCGGCGGTACTGTTGTAGAGATTGACTATTAGATTTGCCACCGCGCCACCGGCATTGATGGTGCTGTAATCGTCCATATCAAATTTGTTGGTATTGATAATTACCGCCCCGCCGGCCTCGATGGTAATGACAGCCGAGGCCAGCACATCAAAGTAGTCGATGTTATAGGTTCCCGGCGCCAAACTGACCTCAGCACTGCTGGCCACTTGCACGGTACTGTAATCACCGGCAGTCAGGGAGTTGTTGCTGTTATTGAGCGAAACATCGGCACCGGTGGTGAGATCCAGAGCCGCCAGCGCTGGCAGGTCAAGCACCACGTCGACGATAGTACTGTCCAACTCGATGGCACTGTCGCTGGTCTTACCCTCGGCAACCGGTGCATCATTGAGTGTCACCCGCTTTTTGATGTCGAGACCGCCGGCACCATAGATGCCGTATCTGTCGGCCTCGCAGACTGCGACACCCTCGTTATCGGCGCCCTCGGTGGGCGGCGCAGCAGCGGAGGTCTCCTTAACCCAGGGCCCGATGCCATCAGGGCTGCGGTACCAAAATTTATCACTGGCGCCGGGGCTGCCCGCCTGGTAGTCATAACTAAGGCTAGTGCCGGGACAGTCAGTGTCCTGCAAGGAGGAGTAGCCCACGGTCAAGTAGTCGATCACTAGTCCGTCTTCATCCCGCAAAATGGCATCGAAGCCGGTTTTCATATTAAAAAACTGGCCGATACTGTTATCTTTTAATACCAACCAGGGAGTGACCCTATCAGTAAAGCCAGACAGCGGCAGCGCAGTGCCACTGCCTGAGGCACAGCCATCGTCGTCATTATTATTACCGTTATCATCATTTTCACAAACGTCTATAGTCCAGCTGTTGTAGGTACTGTCCGACAAGCTCAAATCCAGTATTTTTATCTCGATAAAATCATCGCTGTCATTGCTCTGATTGGCCTGATCTTTAAAAAACTCATTAAAGGTGGCCCTGCCCATATAGGGCGAGCAAGTGTCGGCGTAAAGCTTGTTAGCCGCCGCCAATAACACGACTATCAAGACACATAGCCATTTATTCATGGGGTATTCCTCAGCAGTATTTCCTGGCTAAATACCAGCTGCTCATCCTCGGCAGCACTGTCTCGAAAGCGAAAATCCAGATGCACCGCCCCCGCCCGCTGCAGGGTACCGCTATTAAAAGCAAATACCGCAATGGGATCCCCCGCCGCATCCAGTGACGCTATCGATTCCGCCAGCAGCTGACCGCTGCCAAGATCACCGCTGCTACTGGACTGAACCGCCAGCCAGCCATAGTCGCTGTGCCGTAACAGCTGATTGGCGCTAAGGCAAAAGCTCACAGGTGCGGTGACGATGTAAAAACGCCCGGTGGGGGATTCGCGCCAAAATCGGTGTCCGGGATCGCTATCCTCGGCGAGTTTAACCCGGCGCTGGGAGCTGTCGACCGCAGCCACCGACAGCAGCTCGGCCACGGCTCCGCGGCCGATACTGTAAACATCCTCGTTGGCCACCGTGTAGACCGCCACGCTACGGCCGCTTACCGCGCTACTGGTATAGTCAAAGTCCACCGCCTGAAAACCGGTCTGGGCGAAATCAGCAACATTCCCCAAATAACTGGAGGCGGCCTCGATAGGTACAAATTCAATACAGTAACCCTGTACCCGCACGCTGCCGGGCAGCGCATTGCGCAGTTCGCGGCTGAGCCGCTCGATGGCAAAACGCCCCTGTTGTTGCAGGCTGTCGCGCCTAACGGTATCGACGTAAATGCCCATGCCCTGGCCGATAAACTGGCTGGTGGCCACCGCGGTCACCCCCAGCAATACAATTACCGCCACCAGCTCGACCAGACTAAATCCGCGCTGATACCGGCCGGTGCAGCTGGGCGCAGACATCAGTAATTACCTCGGTAAGCGCTAAAAACAATAGCCGAGGCCAAGCCGCCCACCTGGGGCGCATAGATCTCGATACGGATTAATTTGGCGCGGTCGACGTCGACCCCCGCTTCGTTGATAGTACCGTCATAATCGTCGTCATAACCGACACAGACCCGCATGCGGAAACGATCAAAGTCTTCAGGCTCATCGCCCAAAGCATTGATAATCGGCCAGCCCGGTGCGCCGCTGCCATCGTCTAGGCAGTAACTGTGGTAGTCGTCGACATCGTTATAGCTGGCCCGTACCGCGCCCTCGTTACCGAGACTACCACTGGCGGTGCAAGCCAGACCGGCACAGGCGGGTATACCCCCTAGTGGCGTTGCCTGATCAAAAGGTTTAGCCAGTATTTCCTCCATCAACGCCTGACCAAATTCGGCGGCGCGAATCTGCAGCAACGGCTCTACTGAGCGCCCGGGGTTGGCAAAAAACAAACTGATCATAAAAGTGAGCGCGACAGCCATCAGCACGATAGCCGCGACCAATTCGATCAGGGTAAAACCCTTGGCGCAGCTAACAGATTGTGAAGCAGCGCGAACAATCATCTATAGCGCCTTGATATAGCCGGTGGGGAATATGCTCAGGGCAACAGCCCCGGGTGTAACGGTAAGAATGCGGGCCGCCGCCAGCGGATCGGTGCCGCAGTCGCCGCTGTAGGTATTGCCGAGGCCGTCAAAATAGATGGTGCCCGCAGGGCTCACCGACATGCCATCATAATCACCGGCAAAGGGTATTTCACCCACTGGCTCAGTGATGGAGAGTCCGTCGCGGCGTGGGCCAAAACCTACGGCATCGATGGCCAAACTATAACAACTGCCGCTGTGATCGTACATAGCCCGTTGCTGGGCCAGACGAAAGGCCGAGATCAGCTGATCGCGCAGCGCGTATTCAGTAAAACCCTGGCGGGAGCTGAATTTGGGCAGCACCACCACAGCCAAAATACCCAACAGAATAATCACCGCGACCAATTCGATTAAGGAGAATCCGCCGCTGCTGCGTGTCGACTTTATCATGATGCCAGCCCCACTAAACGGTGGCAAATAGTATTGCCTTAGCAGCCGCCAGTAGTGGCAATTGCAGAGGCAGGTGTATAGACGGGGTCGGCAAATGTCGCGTCAGAATAGGTGACAAAACAACCGCCATCGGCTACTTCGTCATCGCCATCACCATCGCGATCGTAGCCAATAATTCCAGGAGTGTCCCCGTCTTGCTCCAATTCTGCACTGAGATCCAACACAAACGCTATCGAGGCCTCATCGGGATAGCCGTACACCGTAACAATGTCTTCACCATTGACGACAATTAACCCGTCATCCGAGGTTTCTATACCCTCAATCAAAGACTTGGCATATATCTGTGTGCCGGCGCCGTTCATCGCCGCGATCACCCCATCCAGTACCGCTATGCGGGCGTCGCTTTGCAAATTCACAAAACGCGGCAGTGCCGTAACCGCCAAAATACCCAGCAGTACAATAACTGCTACCAATTCTATTAGGGTAAAACCTTGTTGCTTATTCATTATTCTAATCTCACTGTAGTAAAATTTCTCTTCTTGTTTATCGGCACGCCGACTTGAGTTTAGCCGTGGTTACCCTGTACTCCATTAACGCAAATTCCCTAATGATTCATTATTGGTTTTCCTCTATAACGTAGGGACATCCTGTCTTCAAATAGCTGGACTGATTAACACCAATCCATTTTCCAAATGGTAATCAAAATATTGCGCCGCATCTGTGGCGCCGTCAACAGTTTGCGCAAAACGGCAGACTCCGGGGCTACTACTGGCCAGTGATACCTGATAACGCTCACCGCTAATGGCCCCCACTGTCGCCGAGGGCGGACTTTGCAGCACTGCATTCCACACCTGCAGACACTCCGCCGCCGTCTGATCATTAACACTTGCGCCGCTGGCTCCGGCGGTCTTCGCCGGCCAGCCCTGCTCATTGACATAGATCGAAATACCGTCAACAACCACTTCGGCCCCAGCGCTGCCACTGCTATTGCCCTCGGCAAACCACTGCGCCCGCACCAGCGCTACACCAGTGGTAAAACCACCTTTCATTGCCGCCAGGCTGGCAGTTTTCGCCTGCTCTGTAACATTGAGAAAGCGCGGCAGCGCCGTTGCCGCCAATACCCCCAACAACACAATGACCACTACCAATTCGATCAAGGTAAAGCCCCGCTGTCTTTTCACAACCACAGGTATGCTCTCTGCGGACTGTCCACAGGCTAGCCCCGCATCGTTAATTCTGGTTGGGGTAGCCAACACTAACCTGACCATTGCTCATATCGTAATCAAAAAAGTGGGTTGCGGTAGCATCGGCGCTGTCACTGACAATTAACTCGTAGCGACAGATATCAGCGATGGTATCGACGTCGCCGCCGGCGCCAGCCTGTACCGAGACAAAATACCGATTATTGGCCCGGTTGCTACTGTCACTGGTGGTCGAGGGCGAACTTTGCAAAATATTGTCGAAAACTTCCCTGCACTCAGCAGCGGTTTGATCGTTGGCGGCGGCACTGGCGCCGGGGTCGGTATTGGCGGGCCAGCCAAATTCATTCATATAAAAACGCTTGCCGTCGAGGTCGATAAGCACTTTATTGGCAGCGGCAGTGGCGGCTCCAGTTGAATTGCCATCGGCGGCCCACTGCGCGTGGGCAATCGCGACGGCGGTGCTAAAACCTCCGGCAACGCCCTCTAGAGCAGCGATTTCTGCACTGTCGGTGGCATTCAGCAGCCGCGGCAGCGCAGCCGCCGCCAGCAAACCTAATAATATAATCACAATAACAAGCTCAATCAGGGTGAAACCCTGCGAGCGACCCGTCACAACTACCGCCTTCAAATCACCACTCCTCGGCCCAGCACTCTCTAAACTTTTATCCATAAATGGCAGTATAGACAATAATTTAGCCTGCAACCTTAATCTTATTCATTAATAACAAAAGTTTCGTTTTTAGTCAAAAGCCACCGACTATTTCAAGTAACATTAACCCTGCATCACACTCATCATATCCCACATGGGTAGAAAAATACCCAGCGCGAGAATCATCACTAATCCGGCTATCACTGCTATCAATAGCGGCTCAATATAGCTGGAAAGATTTTTTAAATCGTAGTCCACTTCCTGCTCGTAAAAAGAGGCCACTTCGTTGAGCATTTCATCCACCTGTCCGGTCTCCTCCCCCACCTGTATCATTTGCAACACCAAGGGTGTGAACATGGTACTTTGCGCGGCGCTGCGCAGCAGGCTCTCGCCGCGCTGAATACTCTCGCGCATGTCGCGGATTTTGCCCCCCATATAGACGTTGCCCACTGCCTGGGAGGCCAACTCCAAGGCCTGAATCAGCGGCACGCCCGAGCTCAACATCAGCGCAAAACTGCGGCCGAAGCGAGCTAGGGTAGCCCGCTCGAGAATAGAGCCGATCAATGGCAGCCGCAGCCGTAGCCGATCCCAGCGCAGCTGCCCGGCATCTGAGGCCATATACTGGCGCAGAGCAATGGCCGCTGCCACCAGCACTACGATAATCAGCCCCCAGTGCTCTATGAAAAAATTAGAAGTGCCAATCAACAGCTGTGTTTGCCAGGGTAACTCGGCGCCGAATTTGCTAAACATGTCGGCAAACACCGGGATCACCCAGATGTTTAGCACTACAATGGCAATACTAATAGCAAACAGCACAAACATGGGGTAGCGAACCGCTGAACTGATACGTCGGCGGGTGTCTTTTTCCAGCTCCAAGTAGAAAGACAGCTGCTGAAAGGCCAGATCCAGTCGCCCGGAGTTTTCACCCACCTGCATAATATTAATGAACAGAGAATCAAATACATCCCGGTGGCGACGCAGCGAGGTCGCCAAATTGGTTCCGCTATTAAGGCTGCGCTCAATATCCAGCAACACCGCCGCCAAGCGCGGGTTGTTAACCGACTCTGCCAACCCTTTGAAGGCCCGATTGAGTACCACACCAGCCTTAGTGAGACTGTACATTTGCCGACACAGCATAGTGATTTCATCTAACTGTATTTTCTTTTGAAACAGTACTGGCAGTGCTAGTGGGGGGCTGGCCTCGCGCTGTTTTTCGATGGCAATGGGGGTGATCTTTTTGTTTACCAACTGGCCGGCGACACTGTCGGCAGAGGCTGCATCGATAGCTCCGGTAACCAGCTCGCCGCTGGCGGAACGCCCCCGATAACTGAACTTGGCCACGGACTCAGTCCTCCCCAGCGGCGCTAATGCCCGCCTCCGGTGTCTCTAGTACCTGTTCCGCCAACTGTTCAGACACTCTAAATACCTCCTCTAAGGTAGTTATACCCTGGGCCGCATAATCCAGCGCGCACTCACTCAAGGTTCGAAAGCTCTCCTGGGCCCTAGCCGCCACACCAAACGCGATGGGGTCTGCAGCCCGCAGGGAATCAGCCATGGCATCGTTAATTTCCAGATACTCAAACACACCAATACGGCCGCGATAACCGGTGTTATTACACTGAGAACAGCCCGTACCTTGAGAAAATGGGCTATCTGCCGCTGATTGCACGGCCTCGGTACCGCCGCGCTGGGCGATAGCTTGTAGCCACATGTGTTCGCGAGGCTCTGGGGTATAGGGTTCGCTGCAGCGACTGCAAATACGTCGCACTAGCCGTTGCGCCACCACTGCCCGTAGTGCGCTGGCCACTAGATAACCCTCCAGACCAACATCAATCAGACGCATAGCGCTGGTAATAGCGTCGTTGGTGTGCAGCGTCGATAGCACTAAGTGACCGGTGAGGGAGGCTCGCACCGCGATTTCGGCGGTCTCCTTGTCGCGAATTTCTCCCACTAGCAAAATGTCTGGATCCTGGCGCAGACAAGATCTGAGTACTGCACCGAAGTCAAAACCAATTTTTTCCTGTACCTGCACCTGGGTGATGCGGGGCAAAGTATATTCCACCGGGTCTTCGACTGTGATGATTTTTTTCTCGGCACTGTTGAGCTCCGACAGTGCGCCATACAAGGTAGTGGTCTTGCCGCTACCGGTGGGGCCTGTTACCAATACTAGACCGTGAGGGCGACGAATTTGCATGCGAAAGCGACGAATGATTGCCGTGGGCATACCAACATTATCCAACTCTGCCACCCCGTCGCTCTGATCCAACAGCCGCATTACCACGGATTCACCGTGCTGCGCCGGCAGTGTCGATATACGCACGTCGATGGGCCTGTTTTTGACATTAATCTGAAAGCGACCGTCCTGGGGCAAGCGCTTTTCCGATATATTCAAACCCGACATTAATTTCAGCCGCAGCACCACCGCGGCGGCAATGCGCTTTTCATTCATCACATGTTCCTGCAACACCCCATCTACCCGCTGGCGGATGCGCAGTACTTTCTCGTCCGGCTCGATATGAATATCCGAGGCCCGCACCTGCACCGCGTCTTCGAAGATCGACTGCAGTAATTTGACCACCGGAGCATCCTCGGCACCGGTGGCCTGCAACAATTCGATGTCGTTAGATTGCTCTCCTAACTCGTCGCCCAACTCCTCTGCGAAACTGGAGATCTCGCTGGTGCGCCGATATAACATATCCAGCGTTTGCAGCAGCTGCGACTCTCGTACTACCGCCAGCGCCAACGGCTGCTGTAAGATTTTGGAGAGTTCATCAAATCCGAAAATATCGGTGGGATCAGCCATACCGACCACCAGCTGACCGTCTTGCTCCGACAGTACCACCGCACGAAAACGCCGGGCATAGGTCTCCGGCAGTCGCTGAGTGATTTGCGGCTGAAAGTCGTAGTTATCCAAGTGAATGAAAGGTACTTCTAGCTGCCGAGACAACAGCTCCAGCATTTGATCTTCCTCGACCAAGCCCAGATCGATCAGTGCACCGCCGAGTTTTTTACCGCTGGTTTTTTGCGATGCCAGCGCATCCCCTAATTGGGCGTCGGTAATCAGCCCATTTTGGATGAGCAAATCACCTAGCCGTATTTTTTTTCGTTCTTGGGTCACTGCCACGCTGCTACCTACCTGTTCGAAATCGAAATTGACGCCACTCGCCGGCGTGCATAAGCAGCCAAATTGGCGTCTATACGCTGCGTTTTCAGCCCACGGGAATAGGCAACACGGGCCTGCTCCGGGAGCGCCTGCTGGTCTAATACAATGGCCAGACCCACCCACCAATCACCCCGCCCAGGATCGGAGGCCAACAGCTGCCGGTAGCTGCCCCGGGCCAATTCAAAGCGCTTGTTCTGCCGCGCCGCCAGCGCCAACAATTCATAATACGCGCCGTACTCCGTCACCGCGGGTTGTCGGGTCAGTAATAGCTCCAACGCCTGCTCGGCTCTGTGCGTCGACAACAGCAGCCGAGCTTCTATTTGCAACAGCCCGATATGCCGGGGATTAACAGCACGCTGCTGCTGTAACATCAATGCCACTTGATCGTAGTGTTTTTGACTCAGCAGCACGCTGGCCAGTAAGGTCGCGCTAGCGGGAGAGTTGGGCTGCGCCACTAACTGCTGACGCAGCAGCTGCTTAGCGCCGGTCACCGATTGCCGACGAATAAGCTCACGCCCCTCTCCAGCCACATCCTCATCGCGCTGCGCTGGACTGCGTGGCCGACTGGTCTTCACCGGGCCGCGGGCTACAGCTGCAATTTCTGCCGCCGCTCTCGGCGCAGCAACCTCGCTAGTTTTGGCACTGTCCAGCGGCGCGCCGGCATCGGTTGAACTCACTGCGACCGGAGTTTGTAGCTTACTGTCCCGAGCCTGCTGCATTGGCACTGCCAGTGCTTGTACCGCTGGCGGCGGCGCGCTACCAGCCTGCCTAGGGAGACTGTGTTGCTGGGAAGATGTTATCGCGGAGTTTGCCGCCTCCGGTTGCTGCTCAGTCAGGATTGCTTGACTATCATTGAGCTGTGGCTCAGCGGCAGCTGCCGCCATAACTTGAGCCGGCTCAGGCGTTGCCCCGTCGCCACTCGGCGCCACTGCCAGCAAACGGTCCGCAGAGTCAACGCCGTAGCCTGTCAGCGGGCCCCACAGGAAAAAACCCACTGCCAGCATGGTGGCAATAAAAATAAGTGCCAACAGCGGCAGATAGCTTCGCTGACGGCGCACCGGGGTTTGCCCGGCCATCCATTCCAGCGCCTCCGGCGCCGCAGAGTGTTTGCTGCGGCGCTGGTCGAGATCGTTTAACATATCGTTAACCAAGCTCATGCGTGCCTCCGCCATACCACAGCGAGCCAACTAACAGCGCCATTAATAACGTTAACAGCAGCTGTTGCGCTAGTGGGCCCCGATACCACGACTTCATTTCCAGCCCCTCAGTGTCTTTCACCGCCAGCGCGATATGGCCTATATCGACCAGCCTAGCCCCCTTACCGTAGGCACTCAGCATGGCCTTGTGACAGACTATATTGACCAATCGCGGCACACCGGCACTCACCCGATGTACCGTGCTCAGGGCCCGATCAGAAAATAATTGCGCGCCATTATAGCCGGCGGTGCTCAACCGGTGATTGATGTAGTCGCGGGTGGTCTCCCGGTTCAGCGCCGGTAAGCGACAGGAAAAACTGATGCGCTGGCGCAGCTGGCGCAAATTGTTTTGATCCAGCAGTCGGTCTAGCTCTGGCTGACCGAATAGCACGATATGAATTAATTTTCGGGTTTCAGTCTCCAGATTGGAGATTAAACGCAGCGCCTCTAGGGTTTTTTCAGACATCGCCTGGGCCTCGTCGATCACCAATACCACCTGCTGCCCGCCTGCCACCAGCTCGATTAAACGGCGGTTTATAGCCGCTTGAAACTCAGTAACACCGTCTCTAGACTTACTCTTAACCCCCAGCTCTTCGGCCACTGCCCGATACAGCGCGCCGGGGCTTAACTGCGGATTGGGAATATATGCGGTGTAATAGTTTTCCCCCAATATCGCCAACAACTGCCGACACAACAGGGTTTTACCGGTGCCTACCTCACCGACAATTTTGACAAAACCCTCTCCTGTGGCCAGCGCTACCTGCAACATATTGAGCGCCTCGCGGTGTCCCTGAGCACTGAGGAAAAAAGCCGTGTTGGGGGTCAGCCCAAAAGGCTGCTCTTTGAGTCCAAAGTGTTCGTTATACATTTGCTCTCATCCACAGCCGCCGCAATTCAGCACCAGCTACGGCTGGACACTGTCGCCGCCGATGGTGCGGCGGAATTCTTTAATACGCTGCTCGGATTGACGCACCATACCCGGCATACCGGAGGGTCCCATAATGGTTGGCTTGAGCAGAATTACCAATTCATTTTTTACCGTGGCGTTGCGCTGTTGGCTAAACAGGTGACCCAGCACCGGAACTTTTGACAGCAGCGGCGTACCGGAACTGTTGTCGGTAGACTTGTCCTGCATTAGCCCGCCCAGCACAATGACTTGCCCACTGCGGGCAAAAACCACGCTATCGGTCTCGCGAATGGTACTCAGAGCCAGCGGCAGATCGATAACCTGATCCCCCAGGGTGATGGTTTTTGTCTGATCTTCCACTTCACTGATAGAGGGGTGTACATGCAGTATTATCTCGTTGTCCTCGCTGATCTGCGGAGTGACATCCAGCGCAATGCCAGAGAAAAATGGCGTCAATTCAACCTCCGGGCTGTTGGTCACCGCGCCGGAACCCGAGGTTGTCGTATTGGATATTTCGGTGACAAAAAACTCGTCCTGCCCCACCTTAATCACCGCCTTCTGGTTATTAACGGTGGAAACCCGGGGGCTGGACAATACCTGCACACTGCCCTGGGTCGACAACAATTCGATTACCCCAAAAAAGTCATCGCTTTCCAACACCCCGGTAAAAGCCCCGCCAATGGCATTGCGGCTAACCGTCGAACTACCACTGACACCAAAACTCAAGGCATTGCTATTGAGGTTGGACACCGCCGACCAGTCGATACCGGTCTGATAACCGTCGTTAAGCTGCACTTCGAGAATCTTGGCCTCCAGCACCACTTGCCGGCGCATAATTAATTCGGCCCGGCGCAAAAAGTCTCTGGCGGTTTCAATTTCATCGGGCTGGGCGCGCACTACAATAATGCCCGCCTGGGGTGTTACCACTACGCTGTTACCCTCACCACTGCCTACCAACACAGTCAGTGTGTTTTGTATTTCCCCCCAGAAATCTGAATTTGTTTCAGTGCGTATCTGCGCGCCGATAGTACCTTGTGAGCCGCTGCTATTGTTGCTGTTACTACTATTGTTATTGGAACCACTGCCGCGATTGCTGGAATTAGAGCTGCCCGCACTGCTGACCTGGCCGTTGGTAATTTGGGTCTCAGACACGCCCTGGCGCTTCAAGCTGAGATAGTCAATCTGAAACACTTCTGAGCGCAGCCCGCCGGGATATACCTGGTATAAATCGCCGCGCTGCTTGTAGGGATATCCGTATACGTCCCGCACAATGTCCATAACTTCAGCCACAGTGACATCGTTCAGCTCCAGACTGATAAGGCCCTCGACGTTGGGGTGAACGACCATATTGTAGCCCGTGTTTTTGACCAACCCCATAAAAAAGCTCAGCGCCGAGACGCCCTGCACCGCCACATCAAAACGCTCGACGGCGCTTTCAGCCACGCCATCTCTAGGTAGTAGTGGTGGCAACAACGCGTCGTCCAACTGACTGGGCGCAATCACCGGCGCGGCAACGGCTGTACTGGCGGCCGCCAACTCTCTGCTGATCGCATCGATAGCCGAGTGATCCACTGTGTCCTGAGGCGTCCAAGCGCAGGATGTCAGTAATAACAGACTACTCAGCAGAGTAAAGCTTCTAACACGGTGGCGGTATTGCATTATTATTCCTGCCTAATCGCTGTAACACGTAATACTAATTCAACGGTCTCGCCACGATGGCGCAGACGCACACTATTTTTACCAATGGCAATCACCTGGGCACCGGATACGCTGTCGCCCTCTGCCACCACCTTGCCGTTGATAACCGCAACTTTCCGCTCGGGGCCCAACAGTACACTCTCCAATGTCAGCGTGGCATCAACACTCGCCGAGGAGGAAAAGCTGGCCGGCCGGGTGGGATCTTGCAAGCCCCAGCACTGCGCCCCAAAAAACACCAACAGTATTATCACGACACTTTTAAACACCTAATAACTCCTCGGACATACTGACGGTATGCACTGTCAGGGTAATGGTCGCGGTGGGATATTGCGTTACACGCAGCGACAATTCATGCCAATAAAAGCGCCAGGGCATTGCCTCCAACTGTTCGAAATAGTCGATCGCCGCTAGGTAATTCCCCTCTAGTGTCAGCACAAAAGCGTGCCTATAGAGTCCCTGTGCGGCAGCGCCGCTGCTCTCATCGGTATTGTTGTCGTCGCCCTGAGTCATCAGCGCGACCACCGGCATGTTTTCAATACCCAACAAGGTGAGGTTAGAATTTTGCGCCAAAATGCTTTCTAGCACTTGCGGCATCAACCGTGGCGGAATCATCGCAACCACGGACTCTTCTATCTGCTTATTCAGTAAATCCAACTCGCCCCGCAACTGATCTCGGCGCGCAATTTTGTGGCGGTTAATTCCCGCACTAATCTCAGCCTCCAGTAACACCCGTGCATTGTCTTGCTGAGTAATATTTTGTTTCAGCGTTGCTGTCTCTTTACTCACCACCCCCCGCTCCAGTAGCAACGGATCTATAAGTAATGACTGCAATAACAGCCCCATAACCGCTAATGCACACAGGAGAATAAGTGCCCGCTCCCGCAGTGCCAATGCGTCAATTTTGGCGGCGAGTTTTGTAATATTTTCATTCACTGGGCTGCGCCTCACTAAATGCTCGAAGTTCAAAGTCCAGTAAAGCACTGTTCTGAGCTGCTGTAGTCATGCGAAACACCCTAAACTGGTGCCCGGCGAAAACAGCTTCTGCGCTCAGTTTTTGCAGGTATTGTGGTAGATACTGCGCACGTTGGCTGCGGCCTTTCAATGCCAAATGTTTGCCGCCGCGCTGCAGTAGCACTTCGGTAAACCACATACCCTCAATACGCTGCCTGGCCAGCCCGCTGAGGTGTGTGGCGAAACTGGCCGCTCGTTGCTGGTCCTGATTCACGCTGGCCAATACCTTGCGCCGAAATATAATCTCTTGTTGCAATTGTGCAATACCATTCGCGAGGCTGTCATCTTTTAGCAACGCTTGTTTCTCTTTTTGCAACAGTTGTAATTGCGATACCGAAGCCTGCTCCCGCTGCTGTAACTGGCGCAACTCGGCGCCGCGGGAGCCGTTGTCAAACCCTATCAGCGCGTACACCAACACCAGAAGGACTAATGCCGCGGCCAGAATCCACAGCTGATGTAATGCCGCCAGCGGCGGCGTCACTTTATGGTCGAGTTGTGAGTATAAGTTAATGTGCTGCATTAACTACCTCAGACAGCCCTTGCGGTGTTAGCGCCGCGCCAATGGCAATAACACTGCGCAACAGTTGCGGGTCCTCCAGATCCAGCTCGGTATCGAAAGCCATGCTGGCAAAAGTCAACGGTTCGACGTTGATAGCCAAAGACTGGGACAAAAACTCACCGATGGGCTCGGTCATAATGACCCCGGGGGCGTAAAACAAACTGGTGACAATACCCTTGCCGAGTTGGCTCTCGTAGTAATCCAGCGAGCGCTGAATTTCCAACATCAGTGAATCGAAGAAGTCGCGGTTGTCTCCTAGAGCATTAAATCGGTCGAGGCCAAAGTCGAGTCGACGACAGAGGTAGATCGCGCCATCTTCTACCAGGTTGATAAAACCGACTCCCTCCAGTAGCTGCAATATTGCAACACCGCCTCGCTCTACCGGTATCTTCCTGGTCAGGTTGTGCAGCGCCAACTCCGCCACCTCTATGCAGTCGACTACGAGCCCAGATTCGCTCACCGGTTCCAACAGTTCTTTGAGCTTGCTTTTACGCATCGCCGCCGCGTAGAGCATTTTCTTTTGGCCGCGGAAGGCATCTGTCGGCAACTCAAAGCACTCGATAGCCGCGTCGTCTAAGGGAAAGTCCAGCAACTCCTTAATCTTCCAGCGAATAGCCGAGCTCATTTCGTCGCTATCGACCGCTGGGGTTTCAGTGAGCAGCAGTTGGTAGTACACCGGATGCAATACCAGGCTGCAGGGCATACCGCCCCAGTCCTGTTCCGCCACCAGTTCGTTGAGCAGAGTCGTGGAATCTTCTGGGCGTTCGAAAAACTGGCAAAACACCAGCCGCCGGTCAGCGTCTACACAGGCGACCGACAGCCCGTCGGGGCCTACGGTCAGGCCGACACGGCCGCTATCTGCCTTATTTTTTTTCAGCCAAGGAATCGAAATTGCCACTGAGCTGTACATCTCCGAATGCAACATCTGTCAGCCGTTGTACCACACTGCAGACTACTTATTAGTTATACTTAGATACTACTTAGAGTAGTCGGTGTAAGTATATGCTTTTTCAGGAAAAGTATAGTCTATTCTGATAAGAAAGGGTGCTATTTCTGGCAATCACTTTTGAACGGGCGACCGCCCCCAAACCAAGCCGAAAATCTCAGCAGCCATAACGCTTAAAATCAGCCAATTTGTTTGCGACAACGACGTATTCGAGGGATACTGCGGCGATTATTTTGCGACAGTCTGTACAGCCCGCGACTCAACCGACTGAGCTGCGCAGGTATATTTTGCGTTGAGGTGTAACGCTGGCTGTATTGCTCTGTGTCCACGTATCGCCACCGAGGATTCACCATGCTCCACATTGTATTATATGAACCAGAAATCCCCCCCAACACCGGCAACATTATTCGCCTGTGCGCCAATACCGGCTTTCAGCTACACCTAATAGAACCCTTGGGCTTCGCCATGGACGATAAGAAACTGCGCCGGGCCGGCTTGGATTACAGCGAATGGGCACAGGTTAAAGTATTCCCGTCACTACAAGATTTTTTTGAAGAAGTTAAGCCAGTGGTCAGCTATGCCTGTAGCACAAAAGGAACTAAACGTTATACCGAGGTACAGTATCAGCCCGGAGCGGCATTGATTTTTGGACCGGAAACTCGGGGATTGCCGGCGGCGGTCACCGACTCTCTGCCGGCGGACCAGATTTTACGACTGCCAATGAAGAGCCACAGCAGAAGCTTGAATCTGTCCAACAGCGTTGCCATCTTCGTATTCGAGGCCTGGCGCCAGCTGGACTTTAGCGGCCAGGGATAATAACCGTTGGCTAGAACAATTCTAGGGCTGCGATTACAGCCCTTGTCACCTAGTGAGTTTCGTCGCCGGCTGCCGGCTGCTGGGCCCGCTCCTGCGCCTGCTGCTGGGCCTGCATATAGATAGCTTCAAAGTTTACCGGCTGCAGACCAATAGCGGGGAAACCGCCCTTGACCACCACATTGTCAATCGCCTCCCGCAGATAGGGAAACAGTAAGTTAGGGGCGACGACACCTAGCGCACGGTTTAGCGCCTCGCCTTCAATACCCGTCACTAGAAATAGTCCCGCCTGCTGCACTTCAACCAGAAAGGCAGTCTCGTCGTTATTCTTGGCGGTAACAGTAACAGTCAGCACTACCTCGTAAGAGGTATCGGACAGCTTTTGTGTCTTGCTGTTGAGGTCAACATTGACCTGGGGCTGCCACTGGTTATTGAAAACCTGTACGCCTTGGGGCGCCTCAAATGACAAATCCTTGATAAAAAGGCGCTGCACGCCAAATTGTTGTTGTACTTCCTGTTCGTTCTCAGCCATATCGTAGCTCCTCGATAAAATTCACTGTTTCTTTTATTGCAGTAAATTATTGCGGTAAAAAGTAAAATTAGTCTATAGAAAAGGGTAAAAGTAGCCTATTCAGGCATCGATCACTTCCCGCTGTAACATCTGGTCCAACTTCCCACTGCGGACAAGCGCCTCCAGATCGTCACAACCACCGACATGCTGTTCACCAATCCATATTTGCGGCACGGTGCGACGGCCACTTTTTTCCATCATTTCCCGGCGCAGCGCCGGGCTGCCGTCGATAGACTGCTCCCGGTACTGCAAGCCTTTGCTGGCCAGCAAAGATTTCGCCTGCGTACAAAAGTAGCAGGTTCTTGAGGTATATAAATTAACATCAATCATAGTTATAGCGTCTCGCTTTATTGCCTTACCGGCTATTAACTGCGCACCAGAGGTAATTGAGAGGCTTCCCACTCGGACATGCCACCGCGCAGTCGCGACACGTCGGCAAAACCGTTTTGACCCAAGGTTTTACCGGCCGCGCCGCTCTGCTGGCCCATTTTACAGACCAGAATCAATGGCCTGTCGCGGTAGCTCTCGAGCTCCGGCAGCCGATCGGCCAATTTAGCGGCGGGTATATTGACCGCATCGACCACATGGCCACGGTCAAAGTCGGCGACGTCGCGCAAATCAAGCACCACCGCTTGATCCTGGTTTACCTTGTTAATCAATTGCTGAGACGACAGTAACTGGCCGCCCTTGCGCGACTCGTGCTGCATTAACAACACCAGACACACCACCAAGGCCGCAGCCAGAATCCACTGTTGGCTAAGAAATTCAATCATTAGTGCCATGAAACAAACCTTTCCTATAAATAGAGTGCTCGCTGCCGCGAACAGATTAGGCGGGCAACAAATCAAAGGGCGCAAGTATACACATGCCGAGGGCTCGATCACAGCCAAAGCCCTCCTCTGAGTCGCTTATCGGATAAATAAGCTGCTAGCGCTTAGATCGACAGTCCGAATCCGGCTATTTTGCCGCCCCAGCGGCCACCACACGACAATCGGCGACGATCAAATGGTAAAGCCGGGGATGAAACGGTAGAATTCCGAACTCTACCCCTACCGACAGAAGAGCGTTCATGGAATCCAATCAAAGCCCCGCCACTAAAAAAACCGCACTGCTCGTTATTCTCGACGGCTGGGGCCACCGCGAAGAGGTCAGGGACAATGCCATCGCCAATGCCCACACGCCCACTTGGGATCGTTTGATCAAAGAGTGCCCCAACACTCTAATTTCCACCTCAGGCGAAAGCGTCGGCCTGCCGGCGGGACAGATGGGCAACTCCGAGGTCGGTCATATGAGCCTAGGAGCTGGCCGCGTTGTCTACCAGAGCATCAGCCGTATCGACAAGGCGATTGCCGACGGCGATTTTTTTGACAACAGCACTTATTGCGAGGCTATCGACCACTGCGTTCAACAAGACAAAGGGCTGCACCTATTTGGCCTACTGTCCCCGGGCGGCGTTCACAGCCACGAAAAACACTTTTATGCACTGCTAGAACTGGCGGCCCAGCGCGGCGCCAAAAAGGTTTATGTGCACGCCTTCCTCGACGGACGCGACACGCCGCCGCGCAGTGCAAGCGCCTCTATCACCCGCTTAGAACAGCACATGGCACAGCTGCAATGCGGCCAAATTGTTTCAATGGTGGGCCGCTACTATGCCATGGATCGGGACAACCGCTGGGACCGGATCGAGCAGGCCTACCGACTGCTGACCGAAGCCACCGCCGACTACCACTATTGCAGCGCCCAGGACGCTCTTGCGGCAGCCTACCAGCGCGATGAGAACGACGAATTTGTCGGCGCCTCGGTGGTGCAACAAGATGGCGCCGAAGCGGTCGCGGTGAGCGATGGCGACGCGGTGATCTTTATGAATTTCCGTGCCGACCGCGCCAGGGAATTGAGCCGAGCCTTTGTCGATACAGATTTTACCGGCTTTGAGCGCCGTCGACGGCCACAACTCAAAACCTTTGTCAGCACCACCCAATACGCTGGAGACCTCAACACCGATACAGCCTTTGCCCCCCGGTCCATTGGCAACAGCTTCGGTGAACTCATGGAGAAGAAAGGCAAAACCCAACTGCGTATCGCCGAAACTGAGAAATACGCCCATGTAACCTTTTTCTTCAGCGGCGGCAGAGAACAGCTCTACCAAGGTGAAGAGCGCATACTGGTACCCTCACCCAATGTGGCCACCTACGACTTACAACCACAAATGAGCGCAGAAGAGGTCACCGAAAAACTGCAGCGGGCCATTGCCAGCGGGCGCTTTGACGCCATCATCTGCAATTATGCCAACGGTGACATGGTCGGCCATACCGGCAATTACCAAGCCGCGATAAAGGCCGCCGAAGCCATTGATGCCAGCCTAGAGATCATCAGCACAGCGATACTGGCCGCAGGCGGCGACTGCCTTATCACCGCCGACCACGGCAACTGCGAGCAGATGCAAGACTACGATTCCGGCCAGCCCCACACCCAGCACACCACCGAAATGGTGCCGCTGATCTACGTTGGCGGGCAAGCTCTCACCATGAGTCAGGAACATGGAAAACTGGCGGACATCGCACCGACGCTACTACGCCTAATGGGACTGGATCAGCCGCCGGAAATGACCGGGACCGCCCTTGTCACACTGGCCTAGGGCAGTACAATGACTTCGGGCTGGGCCACAATTCAAACTACAATTTGGGCTACAGCTTGCATTACAGGCCGGAATACAATTGCCGCACTGCTATTGCTGTGCGCCACTATACCGGCCTCGCAGGCGGCCGATCAGGCACAGCAACAGCGCCAGCAGATAAAACAACTCAGCGCTGAGTCAAAGAAATTAACCGGGCTGTTAAAGGAATTTAAAAATCAGCGCTCAACACTGCAATCACAACTACAGCAGTCGGAAACAGCCATCGGCAGCTTGCAAAAAAAGACCCGGGACATTCTCGGTCAATTGCTGCAGGAACAGACCGAGCTGCGCAGATTGCAGAGTCGACGCGACAGTTTAAACGATAAAAAACAGCATCAGCAGCAATTGCTAGGGCAGCAACTTATCGCCGCCTACCAGGTCGGTAAGCAACGCAAACTAAAGGTACTGCTAAACCAGGAACAGCCAGACAAGATCGCCCGGGCGCTGACCTATTACGACTATTTCAACCGTGCCAGAAACGAGCAGATCACGGCCTTTACCGCGGTGGTCGAAGAACTCAATACGCTGGAGGTGGATATTCAGTCGCGCCGACGAGGCCTAGAGCTGACCAAATCCCGCCTCGACAGCGAGCAACAAGCACTGCAGGCCAAACAAAAACAACGAGCCATTAGCCTGGCCAATATCGACACTTCTATTAGCAATAACGACCTGCGGCTGCGCCAGCTGGCTAAGGACCGCAGCGAGCTGGAGCGGTTGTTGGCGGCGGTTGAGAAGAGCCTGGCCAACATCACTAATGACTACCAACCCTTTGACCAGCTGCGCGGCAAGCTGCCCTGGCCGGTAGCAGGCAAGCTCAGCCACCGCTTCGGCAGTCGTCGCAGCAGCAGTAGCCAGCGCTGGCAGGGGGTTAAGATTCTAGCCGCTGCGGGCAGCGAAGTGCAGTCCATTCACCACGGACGCATTGTATTTGCCGATTGGTTTCGAGGTTCCGGCCTGCTGATTATCATCGATCACGGCGACGGTTATATGAGCCTGTACGCTCACAACCAGAGTATCCTGCGGGAAACTGGCGAGTGGATTGGCGCCGGGGAGACCATTGCCACGGTGGGCAACAGCGGCGGACAAAGCCGTGCCAGCCTGTACTTCGAGATTCGTCACAACGGCAAGCCGGCCAACCCCGCCAAGTGGTGCAAGCGAAGCTAGGACCTGTGACAATAGCTAGCAACACCATGTACAATCAATTCAGACCCAACAGGCTGTGAATACAGCGCCCCTACATCTGGGGCCCTAGCGAAAGGCACTATCGAGATGCGACAACACTACGTTCTATCTATTTTATCTCTGGCAACCCTACTCGGAACGCTACTGATTGCGCCTGTGAGTAGCGCCCAGGAGACCGCCGATAACCCCACCGCACAACTGCCCCTGGCTCAGCTGCGCGCCTTCGCCGACGCCTTTAACCATATCCGGCTCAGCTATGTCGAGGAGATCGACGACAAAACCCTGCTAGAGAATGCCATTCGAGGCATGCTCAATGGCCTCGACCCACACTCTAACTACCTCAATAAAAAGTCCTTCGACGATCTGCAGGAGATGAGCAGTGGCGAGTTTGGTGGCCTCGGTTTAGAAGTGGGCATGGAGAACGGCTTTATCAAAGTGATTGCGCCGATTGACGGCACTCCTGCTGAAAAGGCCGGCCTCCAAAGTGGCGACCTAATTATTAAACTCGACGGCAAGGCCGTAAAGGGCATGTCCCTGAACAAGGCTGTAAATACCATGCGCGGCAAACAGGGCAGCGATATCGGCATCACTATTGTCCGCGAAGGTCTGCGACAGCCCCTAGACATCACTCTAACCAGAGCCATCATTAACGTGGTTAGCGTGCGCAGTAAAATGCTGGAGCCCGGCTTTGGCTATATTCGCGTGGCCCAGTTTCAGGAAAAATCAGCGCGGGAGTTTCGCGACGAGATCGAGCAACTGCAATCCGGCGATAGCGCCTTGAAGGGCCTGGTGCTGGACCTGAGAAACAACCCCGGTGGTATATTGCAGTCGTCGGTGGATATCGTCGACGCGGTACTGGACACAGGTATGGTGGTCTATACCCAGGGCCGGCTGGAAGATTCTTACTACGAGTACAACGCCACTGCCGGCGACCTCAGTGCCGGCGCACCTATAGTAGTGCTTATCAATGGTGGCTCCGCCTCGGCCTCGGAGATCGTCGCCGGCGCCCTGCAAGACCACCACCGGGCAGTGATCATGGGCACCGAGAGTTTTGGCAAGGGTTCGGTGCAAACCGTGGTACCGCTATCACAAGACAATGCGATTAAACTGACTACCGCGCGTTATTTCACCCCCAAGGGTCGCTCCATCCAGGCCCAGGGCATTGTCCCCGACATTACCGTTAAGCGGGCAAAAATTGAAGAACTACCCAGCAGAGAGAGTATTACCGAGGCGGATTTACAAGGGCATTTAAGCAGTGAAGACGGTACCGAGAACGACAGTAAGCAGCGTAAAGCCAAGGCCTCGGCGGGACTATTTAACCGGGACAACCAGCTCTACGAAGCATTGAATCTGTTGAAAGGCCTGCATATTTTGAGCTTGAACTCGGCTGCGACAGATACCGACAATGCTTCCTCCGCATTGACTGAAGCACTTTGACCGCGCGCAAGCTACAAGCTCCATTTCGACTGAACGTTACCAGCGGCGGTACCAGCGTGTACCCTAGGCGGCGGCATTGAAGGTTAAACCCCGCAGTGTCGGCCCCGCCGTCATTATCTCAGCACTGCTCGCCACCCTATTATTCGTGACCGCTGGGGCAGCTGCTGTCGAGGCCCGCAATGAGACTCACACGGCCACTGTTGTGCTTATACTGGATGATATGGGCAATAGCAGGGCACTGGGCTTGGAGGCACTGGCGCTACCTGGTGCCATTAACTATGCCTTTTTGCCCCACAGCCCCAATACCGCAGAGCTGGCACAAACAGCCCACCGCCTGGGTAAAGAAGTCATGTTACACGCGCCGATGAGCAACTTGCGCAACCTTCCCCTGGGTCCCGGTGCACTGACCGCAAAAATGAATAAGCACGAATTTTTAACCACCTTGAGGTCCAACCTGTCTGCGGTGCCCCACGCCCAGGGTATCAACAATCATATGGGCAGCTTGTTAACGCAATTGCGCGAACCGATGACCTGGCTGGCAACGGAGCTCAAGCAGCAAAACCTCTATTTTATCGACAGTCGCACCAGCCCGAGAACGATCGCTGCAGTCACCGCGACGCAATATGCTATTCCGACGCTCAAACGGGATATATTTCTAGACAACAGCCTCGACAGCAACGCCATTGCCGCACAATTCGAACGACTCATCCGGCTGGCAGCAAGTCGCGGGGTGGCAGTGGGCATTGGCCACCCCCACCCCGAGACCCTACGTTTTCTGAAAAAGGCACTGCCAACGCTGGCCGAACGCGGTATTACCCTGGCTTTTGCCTCCGCCAGCCTGCCGCCGATTCAACAGCACTAAGCTGATACCGGGCCCGTATTTATAGAAGTAACAGACTGGGCCAATAGCAATACCCCGCTACGTACAAAAAAATAGACAAACATTAGTAAAAAACACTGTCAAAGTTGCCAATACCCGCTAGACTATAACGGGTATATAGACTAACTATTTTTTTACCATTGAGTCACTTCTATGAGCAACCGAATCGGCGAAGCAAGTGCCACCGTTCCAATGCGAACCGATCGGTTTTTTTCGGCCCAGGGCCAATGGTTTTTCTCTACCCGCGAAGGCGCGCCCATCGGTCCCTTCGACGATAAAAACGAGGCCCGCAAAGGCCTGGACGACTTCATAGAATTTATGTCTCTGGCACAGCCCAAAACCTTGTCAAAACTGTACGCAGTGCTAACGCACTAAGCGCAATCACCGCTCCCTACCACTATCGCCCGACGGTTATAGCCGTTCCCCACCAAAGCCACACCACTCAGTGGTATTTTCTGCTGGACTCGAGTAGCCAGCAATATTTGCTACCGGCAAGCTGCTCGGCCCAGTGACAGCCCCTCAGTTGATCGCCGTTCGCCGCCAATGCTGGTCCCGGCGCTGCAATTCGTAAGATGGCCAGTAGTGCTGATCCAGCTTAAGAGTAATAACCTCAACCGAACGATTCCAGTTGATCGTCTTTAATCGTACCGAACTGCGGTGTTCCCGGCCGCCAACCTGATCGATAAAGGTCGCCAGATCTGGTGTTGGCTGGCCGTCCACTTCAACGATGCGCCGCCCAATCTGCAAGCCGTAGCGGGCTGCCGGGGAGCCCGGCGAATAGTGCGCGACAAACACGCCGCTGCGCTCGATACCGCGCTGAGCCGCCAGCGAGCGGTGCGGCGCTTGCAGCAGCGCACCGGCCCAGGATACCGCCCGGTCAATACCCCTAGCCGGCAGTGCGGTGGTCTCTATATCAAGTTCCAGCTGCGCCCCACCCCGCCAGAGACTGAGCCGCACTCGAGGCCGCTGCACCGCCCGTTCCAGCTCGCGAAAACTGGTGACCAACTGCCCATCGACCGCCAAAATCAAATCGCCACTCTTAAGCCACCGCTGCGACTGCGTACCCACCACCACCCGCCGAACTTTCAGTACCCGTCGCCGGCGGGGGTCGTGCTGCTCTAGACGCAGCTGCCAGTCTTGGCTAAGCCCCAACTCCGCCGCCGAGAACAGCGGCACATAATTAGCCTCCACCTCCAGCGAGTACAGTGGCTTGGCCTGCTGCATACGCTCAACGAAATCCCGAGCCAGCTCTATACTGAGCCCACGCATTAGCTGGCTCCTCTTGCCTTTGCGCTCATAGGCAAAACTGGACCACAGTGCCCGCACCGCACCTTGGTGATTGACCAATACCCCGTCAAAGTTATTGCCGCCATTAACCAGTGAGATAGCGTCAATATTGGAATCGCGGTACATCATGGTACCCGACAACGGCAATACCAAGGAGTCGACCATAGCGACAATACCCGCCTCCTGGGCCAGCTGGTGATTGGACCGCAGGCCGATTACCCACACCGAATCACCCGATGTTAGTGGCCGTGTATCGAACACCGCCTCAGCCACAGGGGTATCGCCAATCATCGATGGATCGTAGGATACCAGCGCCACATTATGCAAAGGGTGCAGGTATTCCACGGTGCCGCGCACCTGCAGCGAGCCGGCAAAAGTGATGGTCACATCCCCCATTGCCACCGGCACGGTATTGCGATCCACCAGCACCCAGCCCCGCTTGCGGTCGACAATGAGCCCGGTGCCCTGGAAACTGGTGTAATTGGACAGACCCGACACCGGATACGGCAGGTCAAATTTGACATGGACCAGGGAGGGAGCCACTGCGTTTACCCGGGCATCACCGTTGCGCAGTAGCCTTGTCTGGGCCGTGCTCGGCGGCGGTGGCGTGGGGCCTGCCATCAGCTGTTCACAGGGCCAAACTCCAAGACTGTCGTCCCGGCGGCAGTAACGGGAGGGGAACCAGGTGCGATCCATTTTGATCGAGGTCAATACGCTGTTGCGCCTATCCTCGTAACGACTGTAGCGTAAGGTGACATGGCTGTGGTCCGCCAAGCGGGCCAACTGCTCGCGCAACTGCTCGATAGAGTCGACCTGCTTGCCGCCGATCTCGGAAATAACCGCGCGAAAGGGCACCGCGTGATTGCCCAATACATAACCCGGACTGGCGACATAGACCCCTGCCAGCGGCACGTTAAAACTCAGCGCCTGCTGGTAGGACAAATTGTTAACGATGGCGTTGCCAAATTCGAGGTAGGCATCGGGGGTCAACTGGTGTAAATCACTCACCGGCAACGTCAGTTCCCGGCGCTCACCGCCCCGCTCCAGCACCAGCTGTAGGTCCTTGCCAACGTGACTGTCGAGCTGCGCTGCCAGCACATCAAAGCCGGGGGTGGCAACACCATTGAGCGCCAGCAAAATATCGCCGGGCTGAATTTGAGCGTCGGCGGGGGAGCCGCTAATCACTTCCTTAACAGTCAGCATGCCAGAGCGTGCTGGATCCCGGTCGCGAAGCGCCCGCTCCGCAGCGCCACTGAGGCCCAACCGCGTCAGCTCGTCGAAGGTTTTGTGCTCAAACACCGTCTGCAGCGAACCGCGAGTGACTGGCAGCTGTTGACGAATCAACTCCAGCGCCCGAACGATACGGTCAAGTGGCAGAAAAAAACTGGTGGCTGCACGGGAATTACTACCGGCACTAAGAGCCACTACCGAGCCGTCGATCGCGACCACCGGAGCGCCGGAAGAGCCTCCTGAGGTGCCCGATGCCGCTTGAATATAAAAGGTATTAAAGTCGTTGTACTTGCCCTCACCGTAGTGCGGCGCGCGCCGGTCGAGGCGAGCCAAGGTGCCCGCCAAAATCGACAGCTTCTCCCCGGCATCGTTGCCGACTACTCGAATCTCGCGACCAATTGCCGCCAGCTCGGGGCGTAGAGACAGCTGAGCCGGCTTGATGTACTTCAAAGCCTTGGGGTCGAAACGGAAAAAGCCAAAATCGTGAACCGGGTCCCGATAAATCGGGGTCAGCTTTAGCTCCTCGTGATTGATAAAAACCGCCTCGGCGGTGACCGGCCCGGGGCTTACCACATGGCGGTTGGTCAGCAATATACCGCGCTCGGCATCGACTACAAAGCCGGTGGCCTGGGAAGAGGAGTACCACTCGGTGTCGAAGGCACGGGTACTGTCTACTCTAATCGACACGATTGCGGAGGAAATCGACTCCAGCGTGCTTTTCCAATTCGGGCTGTCGGCGCCACTGACAGTCCCACTGAGCAGTATTGTCATCACTAACAGCATCGAACGTTGCCAGCGGGCTATGTTATTCCCTACAGCCATAGTTTACCTCGGTTAAACCTTTTTATCCCGGTGTTACAGTCTGACTTCTATGCCCCGCTCCGCCATATAACGCTTGGCTTCGGGCACAGTGAATTCACCGTAGTGAAAAATACTCGCTGCCAGCACCGCGTCGGCACCGCCCAGCTCTACCCCGTCAACTAAATGCTCTAGTGTGCCAACACCGCCGGAGGCAATCACCGGCACCGACACCGCATCGCTAACGGCACGAGTTAATGGCAAATTAAAGCCATTCTTGGTGCCGTCTCGGTCCATACTGGTCAATAGAATTTCACCGGCCCCGTTGGCCACCATCTTCCGAGCCCAAGCCACGGCCTCAATTCCGGTAGGCTTGCGCCCGCCGTGGGTAAAAATTTCCCAGCGCAGGGGCTCTCCGTCGCCGCTGACCTGCTTGGCATCGATACAAACAACAATACACTGAGAGCCAAAACGCTCGGCGGCGGCGGTGACAAAATCGGGGTCTGAAATGGCGGCTGAGTTAATACCCACTTTGTCGGCACCGGCGTTTAGCATGGTGCGGATATCCTCTACCGCGCGAATACCGCCGCCCACGGTCAGCGGAATAAACACCTCGGCGGCAATTTTCTCCACCGTGTGGGCGGTGGTATCACGGCCTTCGTGGGTGGCGGTAATATCGAGAAAAGTGAGTTCGTCGGCACCCTGTTCGTTGTAGCGTCGGGCCACCTCTACGGGGTCGCCGGCATCGCGAATGCCGACAAAATTAACGCCCTTTACCACCCGGCCGTTGTCGACATCCAAGCAGGGAATAATACGTTTTGCCAGGGCCATAAGTTCGCTCCAATAACCGTGTATTTAGATATGTGGTATTTATCGCTGTCGCGTCAGCGACTTAGGTTCCGTCGCAGTAGCGCTGGGCCTCGGCAACATCGAGACTGCCCTCATAGATAGCCCGGCCGGTAATGGCACCGAGAATACCCTCTCCCGCGACCCGTTGTAGCGCGTGAATATCGTCCATATTAGTAATACCGCCGGAGGCTATAACTGGGATCGAAGAGGCTTGTGCCATGGCCAGAGTCTGTTCGACATTGACCCCCTGCATCATACCGTCGCGACTGATGTCGGTATAGACAATCGACTCGACTCCATCCTGCTCAAAACGCTTGGCCAGCTCCACCGCCTTAATATCGGAAACCTCGGCCCAGCCGTCGGTGGCCACCAGGCCATCTTTAGCATCCAGACCAACAATAATATGGCCGGGAAAGGCTCGACAGGCTTCACTGACAAAGGCCGGCTCTTTTACCGCCTTGGTACCAATAATCAAATAGTTAACCCCGGCGGCGATATACTGCTCGATGGTCTGCAAAGATCGAATACCACCGCCGATCTGAATAGGCAGCTCTGGGTAGGCCCGGGCGATGGCGGTGACCGCGTCGCCGTTAATCGGCTTGCCGTCGAAGGCACCATTAAGATCGACCAGGTGCAGTCGCCGGGTGCCGGCGTCGACCCAACGCTTGGCCATAGCTACGGGGTCGTCGCCATAGACGGTGGAATCATCCATCAGGCCCTGGCGCAAGCGCACGCAGGCGCCGTCTTTTAAGTCTATTGCGGGAATAATTAACATAATTCAAAAAACCTTAATCGATTAATACTGTTGCTGACTTAGTCGCACAAACACTGCTAACTCTGGCCGTCCCAGTTGACAAAATTGCGCAGTAGCTGCAGTCCCGCCGTACTGCTTTTTTCCGGGTGAAACTGCACCGCAAATATATTGTCGCGGTACAGCGCCGCGTGTAGCTGCACACCGTAGTCACAGGTGGCCGCCACCAGTGCGCTGTCGCTGGCCTGCACATAGTAGCTGTGGACAAAATAAAAACGTGCATCCTGCTCAATATCCCGCCACAACGGATGGGGGACACTTTGGTGTACCTGGTTCCAGCCCATATGAGGCACTTTTAGCCGCAGGCCAGCACCGTCGTGATGGGGCTCACCAAAAAACTTTACCTCGCCCTTAATAACATCCAGGCAGTCGACCCCGTCATTCTCTTCGCTGTGAGACATCAGCGCCTGCATGCCCACACAGATTGATAGCAGCGGCTTGCTACGGGCCACCTCCGCTACTATTTGATCAACCCCGAGGCGGTAAATCTCTCCCATACAGTCCCGGATGGCGCCTACTCCAGGGAAAATCACCCGGTCTGCGGCCAGAATCGTCTCCGCGTCGCCGGTTACCTGTACCTCTATGTCAGCGGCCACATGCTCCAACGCACTGGCCACCGAGTGCAGGTTACCCATGCCGTAGTCGATAACAGCGACGGTCGATTTACTCATAACACCCCCTACTTATAAAACTTGCTAACATCGTGACCTCTACAACGTACCTTTGGTCGAGGGCATAACCCCCGCCATGCGCTCATCGGCGGCCAGCGCCATACGCAGCGCGCGGCCAAAGGCCTTAAACACGGTCTCTGCTTGGTGATGGGTGTTTTTGCCCTTTAGATTGTCAACATGCAAGGTGACCTTGGCGTGATTGACAAAACCGTGGAAAAACTCGCTAAACAGGTCAACATCAAAGCCCCCCACCGAACCACGGGTAAAAGGCACCTGCCACTCCAGACCGGGGCGACCGGAGAAATCTATCACTACTCGGGACAGCGCTTCGTCCAGCGGCACATAGGCGTGGCCATAACGCACGATGCCGGTTTTGTCACCCACGGCCTGATCGAACGCCTGCCCCAGGGTAATGCCTATATCCTCCACCGTGTGGTGAGCGTCGATATGCAGATCGCCCTTGGCACGGATATCCAGGTCAATCAAACCATGGCGGGCAATTTGATCCATCATGTGGTCGAGAAAAGGCACCCCGGTTTCAAAGTGACTCGTGCCGGTGCCGTCCAGATTAACCGCAACGGTTATTTGCGTTTCCAGTGTATCTCGGCTTACCGTGGCCTTGCGCTCAGCCATATCGACTCTCCCCTGCTATTAAAAAACAATCTCAATGAAACTCGCATCGGACTACAGTACAATCGCCGCCTGCGGGTTGGCTGCAGTGGCATAAGCGCCACTATTTCGCAGCGCAATTCTACTACAGTAACGTTGTCAGAACTGCCTATTATAAAAAAAGCCTGCACGCATTACATCTTTCGTCTAAAAACGGCGCCGATAGCTGGCCCAATACCACTGCCCGCAAGTGAACATTTTTTGTCGCCACTCTGAGCACACTCGCAACGAGCATTGCATACCACAGTTACGCAGTTACGCAATCACGCGGCCACACAGTCATGGCTAGCAATAAATACAATGGCGGAAGCCCCGAGCAAAAACATCCATGAGCACAACCAAAAAAACCACTACCCCTGTCACCACAGGCACTACCCGCAAAAAAAACACCTTCAGCGGCCGGGTGCTAGACTGGTTTGACCACTCTGGGCGCAAAGACCTGCCCTGGCAGCAAGACATCACCCCCTATCGGGTGTGGGTGTCGGAAATTATGCTGCAACAAACCCAAGTAGCCACAGTAATCCCCTACTTTCAACGTTTTATCGAACAACTACCCAGCGTAGCGGCGCTGGCGGAGGCAGAGGAAGATCAGGTATTACACCTGTGGACCGGGCTGGGCTACTATTCCCGGGCCCGCAATTTGCACCGCAGTGCCCAGGTCCTGCACCAGAACTTTAACGGCGAACTGCCCGCCACCGTCGATGAGCTGTGCACCCTACCCGGTATTGGCCGCTCCACTGCCGGTGCCATCGTCTCGATCGCCTTCCAGCGCCCAGCCGCCATACTCGACGGCAATGTTAAACGGGTACTGGCACGGCATAGTGCGGTGCCTGGCTGGCCTGGAAAATCCGAGGTGTTAAAAGCCCTGTGGCTGCTGGCCGAGACACACTCACCCCAGCGCCGTGTTGCCGACTATAGTCAGGCGATGATGGACCTAGGAGCCACCCTGTGCACCCGCAGCAAACCCGATTGCCAAACCTGCCCACTGCAAACCGACTGCCAAGCCAACGCCCAAGGCCAGCAGACAGACTACCCCGGTAAAAAACCGAAAAAGGTATTGCCGGTTAAAACGACCCTGCTACTGATGATACAAAATCCAGCCGGCGAGCTGTGGCTGGAAAAGCGCCCCGCCAGCGGCATTTGGAGCGGCCTGTGGATTTTTCCGCAACTGCCAGTCGATGATGACCCAGCACAGTTCTGCCTCGACCGGCTAGGACAGGCACCGAGCGAGCTCGAACACTGGCCCAGCTACCGCCACAGCTTCAGCCACTATCACCTAGATATCACCCCGGTATTGATCAACCTAGCCCAGGAGCCCTCGGTAGTGATGGCTCCTCAGCGCCAGCTCTGGTATAACATCGAACAACCCCCGGCCATAGGCCTTGCCGCGCCGATTAAAAAGCTGATCGCCCGGCTACCATTGCCCACCGCAACTTAAATCACGGAACCTGTTATGTCGCGCACCATTTTATGTAGAAAATACCAGCAGCAACTGGAGGGGCTGGATGCCCCCCCCTACCCCGGCAGCAAAGGCCAGGATATTTTTGACAATATATCCAAGCAGGCCTGGCTCGAATGGCAGGCTCACCAAACCCGACTAATCAACGAGCTAGAGCTCAATATGGTCGACCCCGACTCCCGCCGCTTCCTCAAAGAAGAGATGGACAAGTTTATGGCCGGCGAAGATTACGCCCAAGCTGAGGGTTTTGTACCGGAAAAGAAATAATTCAGTTATTTGTAGCCGCTGAGGTATTGACTCCGCGCCGGTGACACTGTTTAATACGCGCCTCCTGTGGACCGAGCTTCTCGCTCTGTTCTAGGTGGTGTGCCCGGATAGCTCAGTCGGTAGAGCAGGGGATTGAAAATCCCCGTGTCCGTGGTTCGATTCCGCGTCCGGGCACCATTAATTCAGTAAAATCAAGGACTTAGCGAAAGCTAGGTCCTTTTTTTTCTTCACGCATTGTTCACGCAGTTTCTCTGGCACTATACTCTACTTAATACAGCACTCTTGAAACAGTCTATTACGACAGTTCACGCAGTCGGTCATTGCACTTATTAAGCTAGATGCCAACCCATATGGACACTGAGCTACCACTACGCCTACGCACCTTAGAAGACGGCAACGTTGTTTTATTCAAACGTCAAAATACACTTGTGTGGCAAGCGCGTTTATTTGTACGCTATCAACGCCACTTAAAATTATCGTCTTTTAATGAAACTTACTTTCTAATATGTTCGATAATAACCTTGTGCAATTTGTCTAACTTGATAGGTTTTACCAAACAATCCTTAATCCCTAACCCCCCCACCCCTTCAATCGACAATAATTCACCATACCCAGTCGCCAATATGATGGGGATATCAACTTTCATTTTCAGTAACTTTTCAGCGAGCTGCTCTCCAGTCATATTAGGCATTGAATAGTCTGTAAGAACTAAATCGAATTTATCTATATCGTCTTGAAAAATACGTACCGCTTCTTCACCGCCACTACAAGCTGTAACATTATAGCCCACTGCTTCTAGAAACGTCCTATAGAGTTCAGCTAGTGCTGGTTCGTCGTCCACAATGAGGACGTTACCTGTACGATTGGAATAAGAAGACGCCTCTTCTACTATAGCGATTGAATGCTCAGCTTCTGCGACAGTTGGGAAATAAAGGTAAAAGCATGCTCCTTTCCCTTTCTCACTTTCAACTCTAATGTCGCCATGGTGCTCTCTTACAATACTATGCACTACTGATAACCCAAGCCCTGTACCTTCTCCAATTGTCTTTGTGGTGAAAAAAGGGTTGAATATTTTCTCGATATTTTCAGAGGCAATACCGCTGCCTTCATCTCTAACACTCAACTCTATATAAGTACTTTCATTGCTAAGCACTTTCGACAACTCGCCAGTTACTTCCCTCAGCCCAAAATTAATACTGCCTCCTTCATTTTTCATTGCAAAAATAGCATTAGTACAGAGATTCATAATAATTTGTTGAATCTGGGCTTCATCAGCATTTATTCTACATTTATCGAAACCAGCAAAGTCCTGCGCAAAAACAATATTAGCCGGGCACGTAGCAGAAATCAGCTCAATCGTACTCAACAATGCCGTTCTCAAATTCATGACAACTACACGAGTCGTGCTCATTCGACTAACAGTCATTATTTGTTGGACTAATTTGACTGCTCGCTCTGAAGCACTAACAATATTGTCAATATTACTTTGATTAGAACCTATGTCTACGTAGCTCTTTTTTACCAATTCAGCATTGCCTATCACGATGGAAAGAATATTATTGAAGTCATGTGCTATTCCGCCTGCCAGAGTCCCTAAAGCTTCCATTTTTTGGGATTGTAGCAATTGAGCTTCTAAATTTTTCCTCCGTGTAATATCTCGAACAATGCCCGTGAAGACGAAGTCGCCGTCCATCTGGAATTTGCTTATAGCTAATTCCATTGGGAACAAAGAGTTGTCTTTGCGCTTTCCTTCCAATTCGCGCCCCAAGCCAATTATTTTATTTTCTCCCGTTGCAATATGATTCGCTAAATAACCATCATGTTTAGCGCTGTGAAACGAGTCCATGAGCATCTGGACATTGTTGCCAATAGTTTCCCTAGCTTTGTATCCAAACATATTTTCTGCCGCTAAATTAAACGAGTTGATGACGCCACGGCTGTCAATGGTAATAATCCCATCAACCGTATTATTGATAACAGCCTGTAAACGCTGCTCTGATTCCCAGAGTTCGCGCGCTTCTGTGGCAACTTGTATTGCAGATTCTTTCTTTTCTGTAATATCCAGATGCGTACCAATCATTCTCTTTGCTACGCCATCGCTTTCCCATTCAATCACCTTCCCTGTAGCGTAGACCCAGATCCAGTGCCCATCTTTATGTCGCATCCGCGATTCGAAAGTATAATATTCAGTTGTTCCCGCCCAATGTTCTTTTAATAAGCGATCAGATTCTTTAAGATCATCTGGATGAGCATACTTCATCCATGTTTCGATACTCACAGGACGTAATTCTTCTAATGTATACCCAATAATATTGGACCAGCGCTCATTAAATGATGCCTCCCCTGATTGAACATACCAGTCCCATATGCCAACACTCGCGCCCTCAATTACAAGCTCAAGCTGATACTCTCTATTTTTCAAAGCAGAAACCTGTGCTTTAAGGTCTTTGATTTGAGACTCTAATGATTCCATCGAATTAGCCATATAGCTTTGATCTATTTATTACTATCATTATCATACCGCTGTATTTGAAAATCAATAAAGCAGCTACTCAGCCCCATGCCTGTACCAATAGCCATACGGTGCGTGAACACGGTATCAAACAGCTTAGTTAGATACCGTTAACACAGGGGATTAATTTCACGCAGTTTGCCACGCAGAACAAAAACCACGCCTACAGACCCCATATACAATAAGCTATAGCATTAGCACGAATATTGAAAATCCCCGTGTCCGTGGTTAGATACATTCGAGCTAAAGCTCTCACCCTACGGGCGGCCTCTGGTCGTGCAAATTCTATACAGAATTTGTGTCGCCCCCGGGCACCATTATTACATTAAAATCACGGTTTTAGTGAAAGCTAGGTCCGTTTTTGCGCATTATTCACGCAGTTTCTCCGGCACTCTACTCAATACAGCACTGATGACGCAGTCTATTACGACAGTTCACGCAGTCGCTCACCGCACTTATTAAGCTCGATGCCAACACACATGGAAACTGTGGTTACCACTACACCGATCTACACTTGAAGACGGCAACAACGCTCTATTCAAACGCCAAAATACACTTGTGTGGCAAGCGCGCATAATGCGCTCGCGATGCGAATGACAATGTCACAAAGCCACTGCAACGGATACAAGGGAAATTCCCAGTGTTTCGCTTGCCAGATGGCGAGTTTATACAACACGAACGGCTCGCAAAGAACTTCAAACTTTTACGTAAACATTGTGAACGGTTAGAAAATACACTGCTGGTAAGCCACGTAGCCTATGCACGCTACGACATACCTATGCCACCTTCGCAATGTATTGATGGCCTAGATATGGAAACATTGGCTGTGCAGATGGGTACGTGTATAGCAATGCCCGAACGCCACCACAGCAAACTCAAACCCCACATGAAGTTTGGCAAGCAGAGCGGTAATGGAAAGAAGTTACATGGCAAACCAGAAACCAGCGAAAGTGAAGAGAAGCGCTGTTACGCGACATGGTTAAACGACAAGAACAACTTGATATTCAAAAGCAGCCACTCGAGAAATTGGCGGATTATACGTTTGAGCAATGGTCGCTCGAAGCTTATAGCAGAGAATGGGCATTACTATTTGCATGGTGCTGACGGGGGAATCTACAAGTGGAATAATTGATATGTCATTATGCCCTTAGTATAATAGTGGGCTTATCTGTTCTTATAGCTGTAGCCACGGAAAAAATAGTACATGCCACATGAAATGAACTTTAATGAAGCCGACGGCATTGTAGAGGTTACATACGATGGGCACATGAATTTAGAAGAGCGGGGAAAGGGCTTAGAAGAGTTATGCGCCCTGTATTCA
>Ga0209395_1000517_pt1 | contig 56111 bp, 48 predicted proteins | sample GOMGulsemesocosm_3_FD_184635 | JGI IMG/M metagenome (GOLD analysis project Ga0209395, IMG submission 184635) | Methane-oxidizing microbial communities from mesocosms in the Gulf of Mexico - GOM9D Gulf of Mexico (SPAdes) (version 2) | ecosystem: Environmental > Aquatic > Marine > Cold seeps...
TTGATTTACAACCAGCAGGCTTACGATGTTAACGAGAAAAAATGGCTACGCGAAGTTAAAGCGCCATTTAGCCCACAACCCTCAGCACAAGAAGCTTATAAAGCATTTTCAGCACTGATTGACATTAACCAAGACAAAACCAGCTCAATGGTCACCATTTCAGTCAAACATTTCTCACCGGCAGTGGCCAAGCAATGGGTCGATTGGTTGATTGATGCAATAAACCTAGAGATGAAAACCCGCGACTTAACCGAAGCCCACAAAAGCATTAGTTACCTTGAGCAACAGTTAGGTAAAACCCGGTTAAGTGATTTACAAAATGTGCTGTATCAAATAATAGAAGAGCAAACTAAAACGATTATGTTTGCGGAAGTGCGCGAACAATACGTGTTTAAAACCATCGATCCTGCGTTGGTGCCAGAGCTAAAAGACAGCCCCAAGCGTGCACTAATTTGCGTGTTGGGCGTGTTGCTTGGTGGCATGCTAGCTGTTATGTTCGTGTTGATTAGATACTTTTCTAAAAAGTAGATTAAAAAATAGATTTAAACAAAAGAGTTTATTATGGATTTTATAGTACCGTTAGTTTTTACTTTTTTGACCTCCTATGTTTGCATTCGCTGTTCTAAGCCAATCGCGGTTAAATTAGGATTAGTTGACAATCCTAATGCCCGCAAGGTTCATACCGGCTCTATTCCATTAGTCGGTGGCATTGGCATTTTCCTTGGGGTATTAATGGCCTCAATGGTCTTTTTGCCGCAAAGCCAAGCACTTAATTTATATTTAATTGCTGCAGCCTTAATCGTGTTCATTGGTGTGCTTGACGACTATCAAGACTTACCAGTGAAACCGCGCATGGTCGCGCAAGTGTTAATCGCTAGCATGATGATATTTGGCGCAGAGCTTTACCTTGAAAACCTTGGCAACATATTTGGTTTTGGCGATGTTCATTTAGGCGTGTTTGGTACGTTATTAACGGTTATAGCAGTAGTCGGTGCCATTAATGCCTTTAATATGGTCGACGGCATCGACGGCCTTGCTGGCATGTTATCAATGATCACCTTTTGTTCATTGGCCTTTCTACTAAGCCAAACGCACAATGAATGGTTTCTATTACCCGTATTATTCATTGCCGCAACCTTAGCGTATTTAATGTTTAACCTCGAATGGCCAAGCTCTAAATTTAAAAAAATATTCATGGGTGACGCGGGCAGTATGTTAATTGGTCTAACGGTCGTTTGGTTACTTGTTGTAGGTACTCAATCAGCTCAACAAGCATTTAAACCAGTAACTGCATTGTGGTTAATTGCGGTGCCATTAATGGACATGGCTGCAATTATGGTGCGCCGAATACGTAAAGGGCAGTCTCCATTCAAACCAGACCGTGACCACTTACATCATATTTTTTTAAGAGCAGGATTTTCGGCAAGACAAACATTAGCGTTGATCAGTAGTATCTCGGCTTCTTTGACCTGTGTTGGTGTGACACTTGAAGCTGTTAATACTCCAGAGTGGTTAATATTTTCGCTATTCATGTGTGTGTTTGTGCTTTACGCTTATGCAATAAACCATGTTTGGCGATTGTTAACAGTTTTTAGAAAGTTTAAAAAATCGTAAAATTACATAGTAGGACGTAAAATGAAAATATTGATCACCGGTGGCGCAGGTTTTATCGGTTCTGCCGTTATCCGTCATATTGTAGAAAATACTGATGATGAAATCGTCAATGTGGATAAACTAACTTATGCTGGTAATTTAGAATCAATTAGCTCTGCATCAAATAGCGAAAGATATTCATTTGAGCAAGTCGATATTTGTAATCACGCTGCACTTAAAAAAGTTTTTAATCAACACCAACCTGATGTAGTCATGCACTTAGCTGCTGAAAGTCATGTCGACCGTTCAATTGATGGACCTTCTGAATTTATTGAAACTAACATAGTTGGTACATTTACTTTATTAGAAGTAACACGTAATTATTGGCAAAACTTAGATGCTAATAAAAAGTCGGAATTCCGGTTTCATCATGTTTCAACAGATGAGGTTTATGGTGATTTAGAAGGACCTGAAGATTTATTTACAGAGACTACACCTTATGCGCCAAGTTCTCCATATTCAGCATCAAAAGCAGCGAGTGATCATCTGGTAAGGGCATGGCTAAGAACGTATGGCTTACCCACAGTTGTCACCAATTGTTCTAATAATTATGGTCCGTATCATTTCCCCGAAAAACTAATACCGTTGATGATATTAAATGCGTTAGAAGGCAAAGACCTACCAGTATATGGAAATGGGCAGCAAATTCGAGACTGGTTATATGTAGAAGATCATGCGCGAGCGTTATATTTAGTTTCTACAACAGGGAAAGTAGGTGAAACATATAATATTGGTGGGCACAATGAAGTTGCAAACATAGATGTTGTTAAAACCTTATGTGGCTTGTTAGAAGAGCTCGTTCCTGAAAATTCGAATTCAATTGCCAGTGGAAATAGAACAGGCTTTGAAGGTTTAATTAAGTTTGTTAAAGACCGCCCCGGTCATGATGTTCGGTATGCAATTGATGCACGAAAAATTGAACGAGAGTTGAACTGGAAGCCACAAGAATCATTTGAGACTGGAGTTAGAAAAACAGTTGAGTGGTATTTAAATAATAAAACATGGTGGAACCGTGTTCTGGATGGCTCTTATAGTCTTGAGCGTTTAGGTGTAGAGGAAAATAAATAATGAAAGGTATCGTTTTAGCAGGAGGATCTGGCAGTCGCCTGTATCCTATTACACAAGCCGTCTCGAAGCAGTTATTACCAGTTTATGATAAGCCGATGATTTTTTATCCACTTTCAGTATTAATGTTAGCAGGTATAAAAGATATACTGATAATTTCTACTCCTAACGATATTGGTGGGTATAAGCGTTTATTATCAGACGGTAGTAAATTTGGAATTAATATTTCATACGAAATTCAACCAAAACCTGAAGGTTTAGCTCAAGCATTTATCATCGGTGAAAAATTTATAGGTAAAGATAATGTGTGTTTAATTTTAGGTGATAACGTTTTCTATGGGCAAGGCTTTACCCCAAAATTGAAGAACGCAGTAAGTAAAAAGATCGGAGCTACCGTATTTGGCTATCAAGTTAAAGATCCTGAACGTTTTGGTGTTGTTGAATTCGATCAAAATATGCGTGCTTTATCTATAGAGGAAAAACCAATTCAGCCAAAATCTAACTATGCAGTAACAGGTTTATATTTTTACGACAATGATGTAATTGAAATTGCCAAGTCTATTGAACCTTCTGCACGCGGAGAATTGGAAATAACTTGCATAAATAATGTCTACCTTCAACGCGATAATTTAAATGTTGAATTACTAGGCCGAGGCTTTGCATGGTTAGATACAGGTACGCATGATTCGTTGCTTGAAGCCAGTCACTTTGTACAAACTATAGAAAGTAGGCAGGGATTAAAAGTTGCCTGCCTGGAAGAGATTGCGTTAAAAAATGGGTGGATAGATAAAGAGCAACTTATTACTTTCGCTGAAGCGTACTCAAAAACATCTTATGGTAGCTATTTAGTCGAACTTGCTAACGAATGAAGACAATATTAATACTCGGCGTCACTAGCAATATTGGATTCGCATTTTATCAACAATATAGAGACAAGTATAATATTTATGGATTATGCAGGAATTGGCCGTTAAAAGCCGACGCTCATATAAAGGAAGTTGCCTATTTTGATTTTGAAAATATCAAAAGTACCATAGACGATATCAGCCCTGATATCGTAGTTAATTGTGTAGGCCTTAATGATGTTGACAAGTGCGAGAGTAATATGTCGATGTCAAATGAATTTAATTTCGATTTTGTTAAACTGCTTATTAACGCAGCTAGCCAAAGTGATTCAAAATTAGTTTTCTTCTCGTCCAGTCAGATCTATTCTGGTGACAAAACTGAATATTCTGAGACCGATAAACCTTCTGCTGTTAATGTTTATGGTCAATCCAAAGCCCATGCTGAGCATTATATTTCAGATAATTGTTCTGATTTTTTACTATTAAGATTAACAACAGTAATATCGCCTAGGCAATCGTTTCAGCGTAATAATCTTTCTAATTTCATCATTGATGGCTTGATAAGTAATACGCCACTTAAATTGATTTGCGACGATTTAACAAATTTTGTTTGTGTAAACGATGTTGTGTCTGCGATGAATTTATTGTTTTATAAAAATTCGATAGGCGTTTTTAATATCGCAGGTGATGAGAAGTTGAGTCGTTACGGGCTGGGAAAATTAATAGCATCCAAAGTCAAAACAAGTTGGGATATTGAGAAAGTTTCTTCGACTGAATTCAAAACGGTCGCAAGAAGACCTATAAGACTTGTACTGAGCAATAATAAGTTAAAAAAAGAAATAGATTTTACTTTCTCGAAATTGGCTGATTCGATTGAATCATTATTAAAAGATAAGAATTAATAGGTATTAATAATGTGTGGTATTTTAGGATTAATAAGATTCAATGGGAGTGCCAGTATTGATACTGGACTATTTAAACAAGCATTAGACTTACAAAAACACCGGGGGCCTGACGACTCAGACAGCTATTCTGATAAAAACGTAATGTTAGGTCATAGAAGGCTAAGTATAATAGATTTGCAGCAACACGCTAAGCAGCCGATGATATCTAGTTGTGGTAATTATGTCTTAGTATTTAACGGAGAAATATATAACTATGAAGAAATTAGAAAAAATCTAACTGCCATAGGTTATGTATTTAAAACAGATAGCGACAGCGAAGTTTTATTAAATGCTTTTATTGAGTTTGGAATAGAAGCCGTTAATCAATTTATTGGAATGTTCTCGTTTTGCTTTTATGATCGATTAAAAGAAGAATTTCATTTGGTGCGTGACAGGCTAGGAATTAAGCCCCTTTATTACGAGATAAGTCAGGACGGGATAATTTTTTCATCTGAAATTAAGTCCATTTTAAAGTTAAGTTCGTGCGAAAAATCAATTAACATTGAAGCTTTGTCATCCTATTTTACTTTCAGATACCCGATTTTAGATGACACATTTTTTACCGGTGTACACACCTTACCACCAGCTCATTATATGAAAATTTCAAAAGATGAGGTTGAAATAATTGAATACTGGAATCTTGCGCCTTGCTTTAAGAAACAGCAAGAAGACAAAGGAGAAGAGTATTATATTGCAGAGATTAAGCGGGTATTAGAATCGGCTGTATCGTATAGAATGATCTCAGATGTCCCTATAGGCTGTTTCTTATCTGGCGGTGTCGATAGTAGTGTTATAGCAGCGATAATGTCGTCAAAATCGAGTGAAAGAGTAAATACATTTACAATTGGTTTTAATGAAACTGGATATAATGAGTTCGAATACGCTAGTCAAGTCGCTAAACAGTATAATACTAACCATACAGAAATCACGTTAAGTGGTGATAATTATCTAAATGCGATGGAAGAGCTAATTAAGATAAAGGATTCTCCTTTATCTGTGCCAAATGAAGTTCCGCTTTATTTAATGTCTAAAGAAATGAAGAAAACTATCACTGTAGTTCTATCTGGAGAAGGTGCTGACGAAATATTCGGAGGCTACGGGAGAATATTTAGATCTCCATATGATCTAGAACGAAATAAATTGTTGGATAATTCTCAGCTACCAGAAAAACAGAAAGCACAGTTTAAAAAAGATTTTCTTTTAAAATATGGAGTTTCAAATATCGATAGTGAGTTAGAACATTTTTTCAAAATTTACGCTTATACGAGTTTAGATGATAAATGTGACTTACTTAATAGTAAGTTAAATTTAAAAAGTATTGAAGACAAACTAATTAGCAAAATTAGTGAATATTTTGAAGAACTGGGTGATGACTCATATGAAAATAAGATGATGTATGTATTTGAGAAAGTGCACTTACTTGGCTTATTACATAGGGTAGACACATCTACAATGGCTGCGTCGGTTGAGGCAAGGGTTCCTTTTGTTGATCATCGCCTAGTTGAATTAGCATTTACAATCCCCCTTAAATATAAATTAAAGTGGACAGATAAGTCTGCATGTACTCACCTAATGAGCGATAAAATATCTGAGGTTTATGATACTCCCAAATACATCTTAAAAAAGGCGTATGAAGATAAATTATCTAATGATATCTTATATCGGAAAAAAATGGGATTCCCTGTACCCTTAAATGAGTGGTTTGGTGGCGAGTTCAAAAAAAATGCTATAGATATCCTTTTGTCTGACGAAGCTAAGTCTCGGAATATCTACAATATAGCAGAACTAGAGAAAAGATTAACGAGCAAAGAATTAGCAGAAAATCATGGTTTTGCAATGAAAATCTGGAATTTAATGAATGTTGAAATATTTATGAAAAACTATTTCTAAAAAGAGATTATTATGGTTATTGGATATACATCAGGTGTTTATGACTTATTTCATATTGGTCATTTAAATTTACTAAGAAATGCACATAGTATGTGCGACAAACTCGTTGTTGGTGTTACCACTGACGAGTTAGTTCATTATAAAAACAAGCAGTCAGTGATCCCTCACAACGAAAGAATGGAAATAGTTAGGGCAATTGAGTATGTCGATGCTGTTGTCCCACAAGAAAATATGGACAAATTCGAAATGTGGCAAAAATTGAAGTTTAATGTCATGTTTGTTGGTGATGATTGGTTTAAAACTGAAAAATGGCAGGAATTAGAAGCTAAATTCCATGATGTTGGAGTTAGAGTTGTGTATTTTCCATACACAAAAGGTACTTCATCAACATTATTAAATGAAACATTAACTAAATTACGTACATAGGATCAAAATGAGTAAAGGTTTGAATTATATATCAGTTGCTGGCTACGGCTCTACAGGCTCTAGTGCAGTAGTAAACCTGCTTGAAGAGGTATCTAATTGCCACGTTGTTGGTGGAGAATTTCGATTTATACAGGACCCTGATGGACTTGAAGATTTATGTTCAAACCTTACTAATTCTTGGGGCTGGGTTCGTAGTGATGCTTTTATTCGAAGGTTCATAAAATATACAGATATTATTGGCCGAAAGCCTCATTATTTTCAGTTTGGCGAAAATTTAGAGCAATTATTTCATGGGAACTTTTTTAAATATCGAGATGAGTTTCTAAAAAAGATTATTGATACTACCTGGGATGGCTATTGGTTTTATCATGATTATAATGAGCGAAATGCTTTTGAGGCATTTATAGAAAAAATCAAAAGATACTCGGGGAAACTAGGTGTTACTAAGCAAAAAATCAGGGAAATAACCAAAAAATCTGATATGTACTTTGTTAGGCATGATGCTGATTGTTATGGTCATGCCCGAGAATTTATTGATAATTTATTTTTAGAACTTGTAAATGAACAGTCTAATAAGAAGATAGTTTTAGATCAATTAATCTTGCCTTACAACCGTAGTAAATTTGAATTAATTTTTAAAGGTATACAGCAAATCGTGGTGGATAGGGATCCTCGTGATGTATATCTAGATGCTATGACTTATAATGCATACCCGATAACAAAGGATATCAATACATTTATTTCTTTTTACGAATCAGTTCACTTAAAAGAAGATTTAAAACTAGATGAAAGTATCCTACTGATTCAATTTGAAGATTTAATTTACGATTATGAATCGGAAAAAAATAAAATTTTTAAATTTTTAAACCTGTTAGATGCTGAACATATCCATAAAAAATCTAAGTTTATTCCAGAATACTCAAAGAAGAATACTAAAACTTGGGAACTTCCCAAAAATAAAAAGCATTTACGTGATATTCAAGTTATTGAAAATAAACTTCAAGAATGGTGTTATGAATTTTAAAAAAATTAGAAAGTTGCTGTTCGTTATAAACTCAAACAACAGCAACGAGTTTTCATTAGTTCTAGCATTACTTGTTTTAAGTTCAATTTTTGAAATTGTTGGTATTTCCTCGATCATGCCTTTGATTTCATCAATAACCGATATTAGTAATACATTGGAAAATAAATATTTATTATTAATTTATAATAAGATGAATTTTAATGATTCTGAGTTTAGAATTTTTATTGGCCTATCGTCATTTACACTGCTATTTATAAGTTCGTTGTTAACTATATGTACCAATAAATGGATGCTAACATTTGGAAATAATATAGGGAAAGAGGTTGCTCTTGAGTTGTACAAAAAATTTATCTCTGAGAGCTATTTATTTCATACTAAAATCAACAGTTCCGAATTAACTAAAAATATTACCCTAGAGACTTCCCGTTATACTCAGAATGTTTTTTTACCTACATTAAGGCTAATTTCTAAGGTGATCTTTCTAGGGCTTACATTTTTGTTTTTGCTCTTTGTTGAGCCTGTATTAGCTATCACGGCTATACTAAGCATCAGCTTTGTGTATTTTGTTATATATTTTTCACTGAGGAATAAATTAAGTAGCAATGGACAGGTGATTTCACAAAGTAATAAAAAACGCTTTAAGGTACTTAATGAGAGTTTTTTGGGTATAAAAGAAACAAAAATTATGGCTCTTGAAGATGGTTATATTCATGAGTTTGAACAGCATAGCGCGGCAATTTCAAGCGCTACAGCTTCTAGCCAGTCGATAAGTATTATTCCCAAAAGTATTATTGAATTTCTATTATTTGGTAGCTTAATCTTCACTATATTGTATTTAGTCTCGACAGGGAACATAAGTGATTATTTACCATTGTTGACTTTATTTTTATTTATGGGTTACAGGACGCTACCTGCACTACAAGTTATATACAATAGTCTCGTTCTGATAAGGTCTAACGAAAGCTCAATCAAAAGTATCATGTATGAAAAACCTATAGACACAAGTCTTTACCATGGGAATAAAGAAAAGAAACAATTTCATCAAAAAATTTCTATTAATAATGTGTCATTTTCGTATGATAACTCGGAGCATTTTGCCTTAAAAAATATTAATCTGAACTTCAATAAAAATCAGTTAATTGCAATTGTCGGTCTTTCTGGTTCAGGAAAAACAACACTGATCGATTTAATCATAGGCTTAATTCAGCCCACTAAAGGGGAAGTAACAGTTGATGGTCAAGTATTTAATGATAGGGAAGGATTGTTTTCTTATGTCCCCCAATCAGTTCATCTGATTGACGGCACTGTGTGTGAAAATATCACGCTAGGTTCAAAGGGGGAGCTCGATCATAAACGATTAGAGAACGTTTGCGATAAAGCTGCTTTGTCAGAATTTATTTTAGATAAAATGCACGGAATGAACTCTGATGTTGGAGAAAATGGTTCATTATTAAGTGGTGGACAAAAGCAAAGAGTTGGCTTTGCAAGAGCGCTGTATCATGACAAAGAAATAATTATACTCGATGAAGCAACAAGTGCATTAGATACTAAAACAGAGGCCTTAGTACTACAATCGATCAAAGAATTAGCGGCTCATAAGACGGTCATTTTTATTACGCATAAGGTTGAAAACTTACAGTTTGCTGATCGGTTAATTTTGATGAAAAAAGGCGAAGTGTTAGCTCAGGGGAGTTATAGTGAGTTGCTCGAATATAGCCCTGACTTTCTTGAGCTTCTAAATAATAATAAGGAACAGTTAGTTGAATAGTTCAAAAGTAACAATTGTTGTGCCAACATACAATGCACAGGCTTATATTTATGACACTATTCAGTCATGTGTCAAGCAAACCTACCAGAATGTATCTGTTGTCGTAATTGATGATAACTCAGCTGATAACACTATTTCTATATTAAAAGAATTTGGTCGAAAGATAACTCTTGTTCAAAACACGGAGAACCATGGTTTACCGAGGAATATTAATCGAATTATTTTGAATGATGATAGTGATTTTTTTATTTACCTCGGACACGATGATATTTTGCCCTTAGATCACGTCGAAATTATGCTCAGTGAATTCGATGAAAAGACAGTAGCAGTTCACTGTAATTCCATTGAAATGAATAGTAATGGAGAAACTTTTGACTTTGTCCGAAATAACAAGATACAGCAAGATAAATCAAATGATATTATTTATGAGCTAGCCTTAAATAACTTCATTAGTATTATAGGTATGATGCATCGCACTGAATCATTTAAGAGTATTGGGGGGTGGGATTCTTCATATGACCTTTATGGCGAGTGGTTATATTATATCAAGATGGCAGGTGTTGGTTGTATAAAATATACGACAAAATCTCATGCCTTTTATAGACGACATGGCATGAATATTTCTTCTTCTCTCTATAGTGTAGGAAGGGTTAAATCTTTTTTTGCATATAAAAGACGTTGTAGAATGCTTGCATATTCCGGGTGTAATAATTTAGTGCTTGTCCAAAAGTTATCTTTTTATAAAGTGATGTTTATCGAAGCGCTAAGAGCGATTAAACACGTGCATATTGGTAATTTTACGAAGTAAGACTATTCGGAACCCTCAGATATTATTTTATGCTTTGATAATTTTTTAGAATCTAAATATGATATTTTAATATGGTCTGTTATATAGTCGACAGTTATTTCTAATAAGTTTGAAGTTTATCCGGTATGGATTAGCCAGGGAAGTTCATGACTCAAAATGTATTAACAATAAACGAATGTTTTTCTGATAACTTAGGAGATCAGGCCATTGCTCACAGCTTGAAAACCTTATTAGAAAATGAAGGGATCGATGTTACTTTATCTGATTTTACTGGTAATAGAATTAGTAGCTCTATACCTAATAAAGCAAAAAAAAGCTTAATTAAAAATATCATAATTTATATTAAGCAAATCGAACTATTACGAATTACATGGTGGTGTTGTAAGAATGTCTTTCGAATTAAGCGGGCTATTAAGTCGGATATTGACTTCGCAATAATAGGTGGCGGGCAGCTGATTTTAAGTAATTCGACCTTTCCTATTGCGTTATACATTTGGACATTACTTTTAAAAAGATATAAGAAAGACATATACCTTTTTGCTGTAGGGAGTGGCGATACATTTACAGCATTTAACTCTTACTTGATCAAGGTATCTTTAGGTCGAATTAAAAGAGTTTACGTAAGAGATGTAAGCTCTCAATACAAAATTAAGGACGAGTTTGGTATTAAATCACTGGTTGTCCCAGACGTTGCTTATTCGTATCCACTACCAGAAAAAGAAGAGCATAATAGACGTAATGGAGCTATTGTCGGCATTGTAGATTATAATGTTTTCACTCGTTACGCTGGAGAAGTTAACCATAAATTTGTTAATGAAAATGAGTATATGCAGCTATGGCTCAGAGAAATTATTAATAAAAACCTCAATAATATAACTTTATTAGCAACCACTTATACGGATCTTCAAATATCTGAGCGATTTTACGAGTTCATTGTTTCCCAGGAATTAGCTGTAAATGTAAGTTTCATTAACCGATTGTTAACTTTAGATGAGTATTGTCAATACTTAACTCAATCTGAATGTGTACTTTCGGGAAGGATGCACTCCTTGATTTTAGCTGAACGCTTCAGTTGCAAGACTATCGCATGGCCTATCTCTAAAAAAATACAAGCATACGCAGCTGAAGTCGAAAATAGGGGCGAGGATGTAATTGTTTGTAAAATACTACAGTCCGAAATCCATGCAATATGTAGCGAACATTTTGAATTATGATTTACTATGTCTTGTTTAAATTTATAAAGTTTTGATGGTGCTATTTTGATCATAAATATAGGTCGTCAGCGTTTATATTAATAATAAACTGTGTTCGCAAAACGATTTGTTGTTCGTTTTAAACAACTTAGTCTGTTAAGTATTGGTCACAGCCTAAATTTAATTGCGCTGACTGTAATAAATCCATTGTTTTAAACGTTCTTTATTGAATAAATTGAGTTATGAATGACCGAAACATCAAAAAAAATACTAGTTTTTTCTCATGAGTTGCCACCATTAGGAGGAGGAGCAGGTGTTGTTGCTAGCCAACACTGTATTGAATTAAAATCGCTAGGATATGATGTTACCCTACTAACTAGATATCAGCCTGAATATCCCAATGAACTAACAGGTATAACAATAATCGGTGTGCCTTATATACCTAAGATATTTGTATTTCCATACTATTTCGCATTAAAGAGAATAAGCCTAGATGAATTTGATAGAATACTCTTAAATGATATTGTTGCCATTTATATCGCGGGTGTTTTTTTTTCTAAAGGAGAGTTAGAAAAATCCATATCATTTTTACATGGGAGCGAAGTAGAAAATATTTATCAGAAACAATCTTTTTATTTTAAATTGATTGGATTTAAATATTTTTATAATGAAACTATTTTGAATGTAAAAAAAATAATTTCAGTTAGTAAATTTATGAAACAAAAATTTTTATTAGGTACTCCATTTAAAAATACAAAAAAAATACATGTGCACTATTCTAAGCTTGGCCCTGACTTTTTCCCTATAAATACAGACAATAAACATGATAGTAAATCAGAACCTAATGAGATCATTTTAACTGTCAGTAGGATTGAAAAAGGGAAAGGTTTTTTAGATATGTACGATATATTTAAAAAACTTGTATCATTGGACTCTTCTTTTCAGTGGGTTATTGTTGGCGATGGCAGCTTCAAAGCGACACTTGAAGGCATTGTGAAAAAAGATGGAATGGAGGCATATATAAAATTTGTAGGGAAAGTTAAAAGAAAGGACTTAAGGCAATATTATGAATTAGCTGATGTGTTTTGGCTTCTGTCTAATTATCAAGAATCTTTTGGATTGGTTTATCTGGAAGCTCAAGCTTGCTTGTGTCCTGCCGTCGGCTACAACAAACACGGTGTAATTGAGGCTATTAATGATGGGAAAACTGGCTTTTTGATCGATGACAAAGAAGAAAGTTTGGATATCTTTATGCATCGAAAATACAAAATAATTAATAAAAATAATTTTTATATGTTTGTTAAAAAATTACATTCTACATCGCTAAAATCAATCCTTTAATGTGGCGTGCTATCTAAAATCTGTTATTTAAAATTAATAAATAGGTATCAATTTTGCTACTGCAAACATACATGTACATTTTTATACCACTATTATCAATATTGTTCATAATCAGCCTGAGTAAAGAATTTAGACAACATTCGTTATTATTAGTTGTGCCGTTATTCATTTCTGTAACCGTGTTGTTACTATTACGTGACTGGGAGGCACCCAGTGATATAGATAATTACAGATATATGTACTCAGCTGTTGATGACTTTAAATCTATATTTTCTGTCTATCATGGTAGTTATTTTTTTACATTTATTCAATATTTAGGGCGTTTAACAGGGCTGGATGAGTCTGTTTTTTTTTATTTGCTCCCACTTTGTTATCTCTTAATAGTTTTTATTAGTTTTAAATTAATTATCTCTGATTCAAGGCAATTTGTTATTGCTCTAATTTTATTTGTAGGCACATCTACATTTATATTGTTATTTACGAATGTTATTCGTCAAGGTTTGGCTTTAGTATTGATATATTTGGCTATAGCTGCGCATATTAAGGGGAGGCGATTTGTTGAGTTGATTAGCATATTTTTAGCTATATTTTCACATTTATCAGCAATATTTATATTTGCAATTATTCTTATGTACAAACCTGTCAGCGGTTACCTATCTAAAAAGCATAATTCTAGGATTTTGATTTTATTAGTACTGTTGCCTTTATTACCTATGGCCTCTAGTTTTATTTTGAATAATCTGGTCATACTTAGTTCCGTGTTTTCTAAAATAGAATCGTTCGGGCAGAAAAATTACAATAACAACCTCGTCTATTTAAAAGTATTTTTGTTACATTCTTTGGCAATTATTATTTATTTTTATTTTAAGGTAAAAAATTTATGGAACGATAAAGGATTATTTTATCTATTTTATTTATACACGGGTTTGTTGGTGGTCGTTTATTTTACTTTACCAGTAATGCTTTTATCTTCTAGATTTATTTATTATGCTAGTGGGCTCGCTCCTTTATTAATATCTTATCTGGTCGTAGATAAATTTATACTGCCATGGAATTTTAAATTTACTATATTCTTTCTAGCATTACTATTCTATATAACGTTTGTTTACTTTTACCCTTCAACATTACAGCAGTTAATAGTTATTAATGTTTAGATAATTGAAGCAGAATTAAACCATAAATTTTACCTGTTTCTGTTTGATTCCTCTCTCTGTCAGACTCGATTATTGGGTCTCATTCATAGCGAGATATTCTCCCTGAGTGGGCTGAACATGATAGTTATCATAACTGATTGTAGTAGATTAAGGGAATCTTAAAGATCCTTTAAGAAAGTGTCCGGTTGGACTTGACTGGAACATTGCAACTTGTTTTAGTTGCAAAAGGTCGTCAACCGTATTTGTTTATCAAAAATTGGTATTTTAATGAAAAAAATTTTATATTTAGTTAGCACCTTAAAAAGGTCCGGCCCAACAAATCAGCTGTCTTATATTATTAAGTATTTAGACCGGTCTAAGTACACCCCCACCGTTTTGACATTATCCCCTGAACCAAAAGATAGCATGAAATCTTTCTTTACGGAGGACTTAGGAATAGAAGTTAATACATTAGGTTTATCTAGAATTAAAGGATTGTTTGTTGCTAAGTCGACAATATTAGAATTTGTAAGGTCTAATGGTATAGATTTAATCCACACTCAGGGAATAAGGGCTGATGCTTTAGCTAGCCATTTAAATTTAAGTAAGGTTGCAACAATAAGAAATTATCCTTTTTATGACTACCCGATGAAGTTTGGAAAGGTAAAAGGGACTTTAATGGCAAGAAAGCATTTCAGCGTAATACGAAATGAAGAAGATCGCTTTATTGCTTGCTCAAAAACGATATCTAATGAATTTAGTAAAAATAATATAAATTTGAAATATATTCAAAATGGTGTTGATACGCAAAGGTTTATGCCTGTCTCAATAAAGGCTAAGTTGGCACTGAGGGAGTTGTATAATTTAGATTCTAAGAAAAAAATATTTATAACTGTAGGTGGGTTAATATCTAGAAAAGATACCGAAACTTTGATCAAAGGATTTTTATTATACAATAAAAATGATAGTTTGTTGTTGATCGCAGGTGATGGACCAGAAAAAGAAAGTCTTAAGCGATTAGCTGATGAGAGTATAATTTTCTTAGGGAATATTTCTAATGTTGTGGATTACTTACAGTTAAGTGATTGTTTTATTTCATCGTCGTTGGCGGAAGGATTGCCTAATACCGTTCTTGAATCGATGGCCTGTGGTTTACCAGTGTTGCTTTCAGATATTCCTTCGCACTTGGAGATATTTAATAATGAAAAGGGATGTTTTTTTCCTGTAAAAAATCACAAAGAATTGTGTAGTGGCTTGCAACACATTTGTTCACAATTAGATAAGCAAAATAAGTTGTCTTTAAAAATAGTTAAAAATAACTTTGGTGCTAACTTAATGTCTGACAAGTACCAAAGCCTTTATAAGGAGCTTGTAAGTGAGTCGTTATAATAAAGTTGAGCGTATTGGGGCGCTCGTTTTATCAAGGTTTCCATTGCTAAAATCTTTTATTAAAAAAAATTATCAACGATTAAATTTATTACTTAACAATAAGAATTACAAGTCTAAAAGTGATTTCGACTTAGTCAAATTGTCAGTAGATGGTCGTGAGAGTTTTTTTGGTTATTATGATAAGTCCCCTATAAATAAAACTAACGAATACATTATTTTTCAGTCTTCACCTGTCGATACTCAAACTTCGCCAGATAGTAACTCACCAGTAGACCTTATTATCTTTGATATAAAAGAAAAAACATACAAGACTGTTGATAAACTATACGCATACAATTGGCAGCAAGGTAGTAAGCTGATGTGGTTGGATGATTATAAGTTTATTTATAATAATTTTTGTCATAACAGTAATACTTATGTATCAAAGATATATAATATTCAGACAGGAGAGTTGAAAACAATAAATCACCCTATATATGACTGTTATATTGATGAGTTTGCTATTAGTCTCAATTTTGAAAGACTTAATATTGGTCGCGCTGATTATAGTTATTCTAATAAGTGTGATCAGATTGATTGGTCTGATAACGAATTTGATGGTTTATTTTACATAGATCTAGATGAAAATACTTCACGACTTATAGTGACCTTGGGCGATATTATAAAACTAAACTATAAGGAAAGCATGGATGGTGCAAAGCATAAATTCAATCATATAATGATTTCCCCTGATGGTAAAAAATTGATGTTTATGCATAGGTGGTTTACCTCGGATAATCGCCGATATGATACACTTTGGTCATGTGATATAAATGGTGAATTATTAAGCATTGTGTCTGATGATGATATGGTTAGTCATTGTTATTGGTATGATAATGATAATATCTTTGCTTATCTACGAGATCATAGATTAGGTGACAAGTATTACCTAATCAATACTAAATCAAAAAATAAAAAAATCGTGGGTAAAGGCATTATTGATTCTTTTGGTGATGGGCATCCTTCTATTTATAACGATAGAGTTCTTTTTGATACATATCCTGATAAGTCAAGAATGAAGCATATGTATATATTTGACCTGAAAAAAAATAAATTAATCGAACTTGGTGAATTTTACGAATCATTTTACTACTACGATGAAACAAGATGTGATTTGCACCCAAGGTTCAATTATGATGGCACAAAAGTATTTTTTGATAGTGTGCATGAAGGACAAAGACACTTATATATGCTCGAACTTCAAGACCAATAAGGGATAAAGTAGAAATGGATAAAGTTGCAGTGGCTATGTCCGTTTATCGTTCTGATAAACTTTTTTTGTTGAAAGAGAGTATAAATAGCCTTATAAACCAGACCTATAAAAATCTGAAAATATTTATTATGGTAGATGGGCCTGTAGATAAACCGGTTCAGTCATATTTAGCTGACTTAGCAGTTAAAGATGGCTTTAATATTGAATTTTGCCAAGAAAATAGTGGGTTAGCAACCAGATTAAATCAGATAATAGACAAAGTGGTTTCTATAGGCGGTTATGATTATATTGCCAGAATGGATGCCGATGATATTTCAGATAAGACAAGGTTTAATAAACAGGTAAAATTTCTATCTCTGAATACAGATGTGTCAGTAGTTGGTTCAGATGTTATGGAAATTGATGAATCAGGAAATGAGTTATTTTATAAAAAGATGAGTTCTCATCATGATGAACTTTACTCAAATATAATACAACGTTGTCCTTTAAACCATCCTAGCGTTATGTTTAGAACTAAAATATTCCAAGATCCTCATGTAAGATACAAGGCTTGGCTAAAAAATACTCAAGATTATTATCTTTGGGTGGATCTTTTCAAGGCGGGTTATCGTTTTTCAAATATTAATGAAGCTTTATTATATTTTAGGGTGGATAGCAATTTTCACTCTCGAAGAGGTTTTAAAAAAGCAGTTAACGATTTTAACTCGAGGCTTTACGCGTTTAAAACCCTCAAGTGTTATTCTTTTGTAAATATAATCCATACTGGGTTGTTGTTTGCTTTGCGAGTTTCTCCTTCTTTCTTGAAAAAAATAGCATACAAAAATCTAAGGTAACATCTAGACAATTATCATCTTTTTGTTGTTAATCACTATTGTGATTGAATTAGCCGGACACTCCAATAAAGGATTATAATCCCGTAATTGAGGTGAATAAGTGTAAATGAACTAATAAATATTTTCCAAACGAATTTAAGCAAGAAGCGGTTGCTTTAGTGATAGAACAAGATTAATCACCGTACCGGTTGCTGACTTTTTCAGGCATTACAGTTGAATTACTCTATAACTGGGTTGCAAAGCATAAGAAAGAGGCTCAATACGATTTATTGTCTGTTGATGAGGTGGCAGAATAAATTCAACTAAGAAAAGAGAATAAAAGCTTGAAAATGGAGCGTGAAATAAAAGACAGTGTCTTCTTCGAAAGAAAAATGAAGTAATATATTAATTTATAAGTGAACTTGATGCTAAATATCCGATATCAGTCTCTTGTAAATGTAATCCCCCCGTGAATTAATTAGCGCGAAATACTAAGTTTCTATCGACGAGCTAAAGTTTTATTTACAGCAAGTCGAAATTGTTTAGGTGGTAGAGAGCTAACAAGGAGTTACGCAAAGAAGGCTTTGAAATAACACGCGCCATTAAATTAATGGCGCGGCCGACACTGAGTCATAACCAAATGTAAACACAGCGGCTAATAACTTGTTAAATATGAACTCCTACGCCGCTGGATCAGACAAAGTGCGAGTAGGTGATGTGAGTGATTTGAAGACCTGTGAAGGCTGGCTATATTTAGCGATCGTCATGGGGTTGTATCCTCGCCGTATTGTTGGTTAGCACATATCTAAACGAATGACGTGTAACTTAGTAGATAAAGCGCTAATAAAAGTTCATCACTATGAAAGGCCACGAAAGGTGTGTTTTTCATAGTGATTTCGGCTCGGAATACACTAATGGGGGCTTTAAAGCTTCTGGAAAACTTAGGTTGTAGAGCGAGTATGGGCGATATTCGTGCTGGGATTATGCAGCGGTTGAACGGTTCTTTGGTAGCTTAAAGCACGATTGATTATTTTTGGTGCCACTGCCGACTCGCACACATATACGGGAATATTTTGCCAAATACATGAAGTATTACAATGTTGTTCGACTGCATTCAGCTAATTATGATCAGTCGCTAATTGAATTTTAGCAATCCTTTAGTAAAGTTTCCGGTTGGGCCGGGCCAGAACAACAGATACAGCGGACTTCTTTAATGCCACAGGTATAAACCTAAAGTTGGTGTAAAGGACTGTGTTGATGCCTTTGTTGCTTGGTATCGAAATTTTTATAATGTTTAATTGATATTGGTTGGAAGTTTAATATGAAAATCGCCATTGCTGGTACGGGCTATGTTGGCCTATCTAATGCTATGTTGTTAGCTCAGAATCATGAAGTGATTGCTGTTGACATCATTGAAGAAAAAATAAAACTGCTTAATAAGAGGGTATCACCAATAGCAGACAGAGAAATTGATGACTTTTTACAGCATAAAGATCTTAACTTTATTGCTACATTAGATAAAATATTAGCTTACAAAGATGCTGACTTTGTCGTTATCGCAACACCAACTGATTACGATCCTGAAAATAATTACTTTAATACCTCTTCTGTTGAAGCTGTCATTAAGGATGTTATCTCGATTAATCCTGATGCGGTGATGGTCATTAAATCAACTGTGCCAGTTGGTTATACTGAGCGAATAAAAAATAAGTTCGGTTGTGACAATATAATCTTTTCACCCGAGTTTTTACGTGAAGGTAAGGCACTTTATGACAACTTGCATCCGTCGCGAATCATCGTTGGTGAGCAGTCTGAACGAGCGAAAGTATTTGCTAATTTATTGGCTCAAGGTGCAATAAAACAAGATATTAATATTTTGTTTACTGACTCAACCGAAGCTGAGGCAGTTAAACTTTTTTCGAACACCTATTTAGCAATGCGTGTCGCTTATTTTAATGAGCTTGATACTTATGCTGAAGCACATGGTTTAAACACCAAACATATTATTGAAGGTGTTGGGTTAGATCCTCGTATTGGTTCGCACTATAACAACCCATCGTTTGGTTATGGGGGCTATTGTTTGCCTAAAGATACCAAGCAGCTTCGTGCTAACTATAAAGATGTGCCTAACTCGCTAATTAGCGCCATTGTTGATGCGAACAGTACTCGTAAAGATCATATCGCTGACTCTATCATTAAGCGAAATCCGAAAATTGTCGGTGTGTATCGTTTAATTATGAAGACAGGTTCTGATAATTTTAGAGCCTCGTCAATTCAAGGTATAATGAAACGGATTAAGGCCAAAGGCATTGAGGTTGTTGTTTATGAACCTGAGTTAAATGAGGCTGAGTTTTTCCATTCACGAGTGGTTACTGATTTAGCAGAGTTTAAGACAATGTCAGATGTGATAGTGTCTAACCGGATGGATGCTGTGTTAAGTGATGTTAGTGACAAAGTGTATACTCGCGACTTATTTGGGTCAGATTAGTAGCCAACGTAATGGTAAGTCGTAATTGTAAGTCGTAATGGTAAATCGTAATGATAAGTCGTTATTAAGTGATTTAAAGGAATAAAATGAAATTTTTAGTCACCGGTGCGGCCGGTTTTATTGGTTTTCATGTTGCTACTCGTCTTAGCGAGATGGGACATGAAGTTGTTGGTCTTGATAATTTAAATGATTATTACGATGTAAGCTTAAAGCTGGCGCGCTTAGATACATTAGCTGACAGCGCTGAGCGCTCACCAGGTTCATTTCGCTTTGTGAAGCTTGATTTGGCAGATCGTGCTGGGGTGGCTAAGTTGTTTGCTGATGAGCAATTTAACCGGGTTATTCACTTGGCTGCGCAAGCAGGTGTTCGTTATTCAATTGATAACCCGTTAGCTTACGCCGATTCGAACTTGATTGGCCACTTAACCGTGTTAGAAGGCTGTCGCCATAATAAGGTTGAGCACTTGGTGTATGCCTCTTCAAGCTCTGTGTATGGTTTAAACAATAAAACACCATTTTCGACCCAAGACAGCATCGACCATCCCATTTCGCTCTATGCAGCGACTAAGAAGTCGAATGAATTAATGTCGCACACCTATTCTCATTTGTATGGCTTACCAACCACCGGGTTACGGTTCTTTACTGTTTATGGCCCATGGGGCCGACCTGACATGGCCTTGTTTAAATTCACTAAAGCTATGGTAGCTGGCGAAGAAATAGATGTGTATAACCATGGTGATATGCGCCGTGACTTTACCTACATTGACGATATTGTCGAAGGTATTATTCGGGTGCAAGATACTGTACCGGTTGTTGATGTTTCTTGGAAAGTTGAGTCTGGCTCGCCAGCGCAAAGCTCAGCACCTTATCGCATATTTAACATTGGCAATGGTAATCCGGTTAAGCTAATGGAATTTATTGATTCATTAGAAAGCTCATTAGGCATGTCAGCGATTAAAAACTTTATGCCGATGCAAGCGGGAGATGTTTACCAGACTTATGCTGAAGTAGAAGACTTGTTTGCTGTTACTGGGCACAAGCCGGCGATTAGTGTTAGCCAAGGTGTCGAAAATTTTGTGCAGTGGTACCGTAAGTTTTATAACATTGCCAAATAAAGAGTTAAATAAAATTTAAGTGTAAACTGAAATTCAGTAAGTAAGCGTGAAGGATTCATTAATGACCGTTAAAAAAATAACAAAAGCCGTTATCCCGGTAGCAGGGCTTGGCACGCGGATGTTGCCAGCAACTAAAGCTATTCCTAAAGAAATGTTACCGATAGTCGATAAGCCGCTTATTCAATACATTGTTAATGAATGTGTGGCAGCGGGTATTACTGAAATTGTGTTAGTGACCCATTCGTCTAAAAACGCGATTGAAAACCATTTTGATAAATCATTTGAATTAGAAACTACGTTAGAAAACCGCGTTAAACGCCAGTTGCTTGATGAGATTCAAGCGATTTGCCCTAAAGGCGTAACTATTATGCATGTGCGCCAAGGCGAAGCGAAAGGGCTTGGCCATGCGGTATTAAAAGCGCGTCCGATTATTGGTGAAGCACCGTTTGTCGTGGTATTGCCCGATGTGATTTTAGACGATGCGACCGCTAATTTAAAAACTGAAAACTTAGCCGCAATGCTTAAGCGTTTTGACGAGTCTGGCGCTAGCCAAATTATGGTTGAGCCAGTGCCAATGGAGCTGGTTAGCAATTATGGCGTCGCAGATTGTAGTGGCCATGCCTTAGAGCCTGGTGAGTCGAAAGTGATGACGGCTGTGGTTGAAAAACCACCGATAGATGAAGCGCCATCTAATTTAGCGGTTGTTGGTCGTTATGTATTGTCAGCCCAAATTTGGGACTTGCTTGAGTTTACCCCGCCAGGTGCTGGTGATGAAATTCAGTTAACCGATGCTATTGCTAGCTTGATGAAAGTGGAAACGGTTGAAGCGTTCCACATGACAGGCAAGTCACATGACTGTGGCAGCAAACTAGGTTATATGAATGCGTTTGTTGAATATGGCTTGCGCGATCCTAACTTAGGCAAAGAATTTATAGAGTCGGTTGCGAAGTTGCTTAAGCAGTATCAGTAGGCTGTTATTACTATTCTAAAACTGAGGGCCTGATACTAAAGGCCTGATACTAAGCGCCTGATACTGGGCATGACAGTAATAAAATTTGTGATGGTTTTAAAATGGTAGCTTCGGCTGCCATTTTTCGTTTTTAGGGTAAGACTAAATATATCTGATGCTAATTTGGCATTAGGGGGTGATAATATGTCGAATGAGATTATGGCAACGCTGCTAATGATGTTGATTCATAATAAGCAACGCATTGATTAAGGCTGGTCAATATAAATAGGATAGGTCACCGTGACAAACCAAACACAAATATTAGCATTGATTAAACAGTTAGCAGTAGGAAATAGTGATATTGATGTCGTGTGGCTTTATGGCTCTAGGGCGCAAGGCACTTATGTTGAGGGCAGTGATTTTGACTTAGCGATTGCTTTTAAAGACTTTGACTTATCGCCGACAAATGCAATGTTACGGCCAAACGAACTAGCGATGGATTGGGCGCTAGCATTGGGTATTAGCGAAAATATACTAAGTATTGTTGATATTAATCGTTGCCCAGTATACTTAGCTTTTAATGTGGTTGAATTTGGGCAAGTTGTGTTTGAAACGGGCACCACGCGTGTGTATAAAGAGCATAATAGAATATATAGCCAATACGAATTCCAAATGATAGAGAATGATTAAGATGAAACAAAATGGTTTAGCTCTTTATTTAGTAGAGGCCGATAAACACCGGGCGATGTATTTAGCAGAGCTTGATGAGTTGAGACAAGATCTACTTGATGATAATTTTCGCAGTCGTGATTATCGCGCGGTTGAGCGGTTGCTGCAAATTTTCACTGAGTTGTGTGTTGGTTTGTCAAAGCATTGGTTGAAAACTATCGTGCGTGAATCAGCAGGACAAGCCTATCAAACTTTTTCCTTGCTAAGGGAACACAATCAAATTAGTGCGGATGAATTATCGAACTGGCGAAAAATCATAGGCATGCGAAATGGTTTGGTGCATGACTACTTAACGATTGATTTAACCGTGTTAGAAAATGTTATTCGCAAGGGCCACTATAGCCAGCTAAGTGATTTTAGCCAACGCGCTATTATTCATTTGAAAAAGCATGAAGCGTGTACTTAGCCAAAATAAGCATGAATATAATTATGGCGAACGGGTATTACAAGTTCTTACTTGAGTCTTGAATAGATTTGGCTAAGCATTGGGTTAAACAAGCACGCAATGTATAGCTTAATAAAATAAAATTGTTGTGCTCGATTAAGTATGTCTAATGGCAATGACCATTGTAAGTTATACTATTTTTAGGGTTAATGGCCTTGGTGGCTGTATTAAATGATAAGGATTAAGCATGACTGTTTTTGTTACGGGTGGTGCAGGTTATATTGGCAGTCACACGATTGTTGAGTTGTTAAATGAAGGCCAACACGTAGTGGTGCTCGATAACTTGAGTAACTCGAGTGAAGAGGCGTTGCGTCGTGTTGAGGGAATTACCGGTAAATCGGTGACTTTCTATCGCGGGGATGTACTAGATGCACCATTGCTTGATTCTATTTTTAAAAAACATGATATTGGATCCGTTATTCATTTTGCTGGACTTAAGGCCGTTGGCGAGTCGGTGTCTTTGCCGCTTAAATATTATCAAAACAATGTCGCTGGTACATTAGTACTGTGTGAGGCAATGGCAAAAGCGAACGTTAAGAATTTAGTGTTTAGTTCGTCGGCTACCGTTTATGGCGATCCTGCCTCTTTGCCAATAACCGAAGATTTCCCAACTGGGGCAACCAATCCTTATGGTCAATCGAAGTTGATGGTTGAACATGTGCTTAGCGATTTAGCTGCGTCGGACTCCAGCTGGAATATTGCGGTGTTACGTTATTTTAATCCGGTTGGGGCCCACAAAAGTGGTTTGATTGGCGAAGATCCTAATGATATCCCGAATAACTTGATGCCTTTTATTGCCCAAGTTGCTGTGGGAAAACGTGAACAGCTTAGCGTGTTTGGCAGTGATTATGATACCCATGATGGCACTGGCGTGCGTGATTATATTCATGTGGTCGATTTGGCGCAGGGACATTTAAAGGCATTGATTAAGCTAAGGAGCTCTCCAGGCTTGGTGACTTATAATTTGGGCACTGGTGTGGGTTATAGCGTGCTTGATATGGTGAAGGCTTTTGAATTGGCGTGTGGTAATGCCATCGCTTATCAATTGGTTGAGCGTCGCCCTGGTGACATTGCCGCTTGTTATGCTAACCCGGAGAAAGCAGCTCAGGAGCTTGGTTGGGTCGCTACTCACAAGATCGACGATATGGCCAACAGCAGTTGGCTGTGGCAGTCGAGTAATCCGCAAGGATATAACGCTTAATGTGCATGAAAAATGGTGGCTTTGGTCACCATTTTTCGTTTTTGAGACTAAGCTTTTAATATTGTTGTCGCTGATGCGCCAATAATGCTAATACCAATTGCATGAAATGATAGATTACTTGTGCCAGTTCAAACGAACAATAACGGCGTTGCGCTCACGCCTAATCGCTAGCTATTAGTCAACCGAGCGCCTTGTTTTAGTTTATTTCCCCCTTAGCACAACAAGATCGCATTCTTAATGCAATTGGTATAATTTAAAATTAAGCGCTTGGCTGTTACTGTAATAAAGTAAGGTCTAGGGTCGGACTAATAAAATGAAAGGATGCGTTATGTCTCGGTACCAACAAATACAAGATCAACTTGTCGTCACGCCTAAAACTTGGCTCGTTACTGGCGTGGCGGGTTTTATTGGGTCTAATTTACTTGAAGCTTTGCTGCTGTTAGATCAACAAGTCGTCGGCTTAGATAACTTTGCAACGGGTCATCAGCACAATTTAGATCAAGTTAAAGCCAGTGTTAGTGAGCAGCAGTGGCATAGGTTTAATTTTATTGAAGGCGATATTCGAAACTATGAGCATTGCCAGCACGCGGTGAGTGGGGTTGATTATGTATTGCACCAAGCAGCCCTTGGCTCGGTGCCACGCTCAATCGCCGATCCGGTGTTAACCAATTCGGCTAATATTACTGGCTTTTTAAACATGCTAACCGCGGCCAAAAATGAGCAAGTAACTAACTTTGTTTATGCGGCGTCTAGTTCAACCTATGGCGACCACCCAGCGCTGCCCAAGGTAGAAGAAAACATCGGCAACCCATTGTCACCTTACGCCGTGACTAAATACGTTAATGAGCTTTATGCGGGGGTGTTTAAGAAAACCTATGATTTTAATACCGTTGGTTTACGCTATTTTAATGTGTTTGGTAAACGACAAGATCCCAATGGCGCTTATGCCGCGGTTATTCCTAAATGGACTTCAGCACAGATTAATGGCGAAGCGTTATTTATTAATGGTGATGGCGAAACCAGCCGAGATTTTTGTTTTATTGAAAATACCGTACAGGCCAATATTTTGGCGGCTACGGCGCCAGAACAAGGACTAAACCAAGTTTATAATGTTGCGGTAGGCGATAGAACCACCCTTAATGAATTGTATGCCAGCATTAAAGCCGCGTTAGCGGTTAACGATGTTAATTATACGAAGCAACCTGTATATCAAGACTTTAGAGCGGGTGATGTTCGCCACTCGCAGGCTGATATTTCTAAAATTAGCGAATTATTGGGTTATCGACCTGATTACCAAATACAGCAGGGCATTGATAAAGCGATGCCTTGGTATGTTAAGTTTTTAAGTGGAAATACCGTTATTTAAAGCGTGATCTAACTTGTTTTCGTGTTTTTATGTCTGTAATGCTATCTGGCATTGAAAATTCCGCACTAACAACGCCATTACTGTAGCAAGATCTAATTTGGGATTATTTCAGAGGCTGAAACCTCGGGCTTTTGGCCACCGACTTGTTGGCGATAGATTTCCCTCTCTGAAAAACAAATTAAGCGCTGTTTTACCAGCGCTTAACTTTTTCGTTAAGTTTTAATCTACCAGCATATAAGCTTGTTTTAAGCGTTGTGCATTGTCATAGACATAAGCCTTACCTAGACGGTCAAGGTTGTAGTAAATGTTGCTCAGACTGTAGAATGTACGAGCCGAGTCACCAGTGCCTGGGGTTAGTTGGTTGTGATCTTTACCGACTAAGGTATTAACCGTGTAATTCCATTTCGGGATGCCGCGAACTTGGACATATTTATTGTTAAAGTCTTTGCGTGGTGTTAATGGCACAGAAAAACCTAGTCCAATAAATTGATTAGACTCTTTGCCTGTCACCTTAGTGTTTTTGTAATTGAGATTAACTGCAACATCACCAAACATGCGCTCTAGTTTTAAAATAACTCCTTTGTCATGTTGCCAATACTTGCCGTAGCGTATTTCTGCAGAAGCATCAAGCGCGGCAGAGTAGTAACGGTAAGCGGCAACAATCACTTCACGATCAGGTGACTCTAGCGAGTCAGCTGGTGGCCAGCAAACTAAAAACAAAATATTACTACAGCCTTTATAAGGTTGTAATTTAACGATCTCTTGGTTTTCGTATTTTGCGGTAAGTAGATTTGTGCGATGCACGCCATTATCACTTTGCCAGCGCATTTCATTAGCAAAGTAATTGTAGGTTTCACGATATTTGCCAATAAAAATCATGTTCTTTATATTAAAGGGCAAACTAAATGTTTGATGTATACTGTATTCTTTAAGGCCGTCGGTTTGCTTGCTGTCTGCATAAGATTCACCGTCTTTAAAATCTTCCGTTTCGGCTAACTGGGTCATGTGTACAGCAGATATTGCTGCGCCTTGCCACAGCGGTAACTCAAGGTGGCTAACTAGTGCTAAAGAGGCATCGAACATACCATGTTCAGTGCCAATGGTAGATACCATTGATGGCCAAAAAGTAAAACGTGGTTTTAGCCAAAAGCTATCGCTGGCTGAGTGCTCTAACCATTGCACATCATCTTGAGCACCAAAGGTGTCAGTTGAAATGTTTAAATTTAAGCTTTGTTCATTATTTAAAAAGGCGCGGTATTCAGTTGAAGAGCCAGTGATTACTAAGGTGGCGATTTCACGTTCCTTAATTACCAATTTAAACTGTTTAAATTCATTGCTAAGGCTGGTACTTAGCATGCCAAGCGCGACACCTAAACCGTCGAGCTGGTTACGGTTGTAAATGTGATTCTCTAATTCGATGTAGGCGGTGTTTATACCGGTTTTTCCTACTTTTACCGCTTCGAACCCTTCCGTTTCGAGCTGCTGTTTCAGAGCAATTAAACTGCCATTTCGATCTGTATTCGTTGGTGCTTGATAATAAGAATTTTGAGCGCGAGTATGAGCGCGGTTGTCGCGGCTTGACTTTCTCGTCAGTAAGTTTGCTGGTGAATGTAACGGAATGTTGATGCCAATGCCATAATAAAAATCACTGCTTAATTGCTCATTTGAGCTGTACGCTAAGATGTTAGCGGTTAAACGTGTGCCATTATCAAACCAATATTGAGGTGTAAATAAATGTAAGCCAAGGTTTGTATCTTGAGCGTCATACTCTAATGAGATTTTAGCCCAGTCGGTCGGTTGCCATGAAATACCACCGAAAGCACCGTTTAATCGGTTTAAACTAGAATCGCTGGATCCTGCACCCAGAGAAACGTCAATGGTTTCAAACAATGTTTTAGAGGCGACAACGTATTTTGCATCAAAGTTATTCGCTGCGCCGCCTAAATCTTGAATCCCGAATGCTAATTTAAACCAGCTGTCAGGAATAAAGGGTACGCCAACTTTTAAGTTAGCCGATAAATCAGAGCTTTCATTTAGACTATCACCATAAGCAGAGTTTCTGCCCGACAATTCGACAAAGTCCCATAAGCCAATACCAAAATGAAAGTTTGCAGTGTCGCGGTATTGGCCACTGCGCTCTGTTTGGTTGCTGTATTGAAAATAAAACTCACCACTATCAAACAGTGTGGCACTAGGGGTATTTATTAAGCCACTAAAGCCTTGAAATGAGGTAGTAGGATCTTGCTTGGCGGCGGCTATGGCGGGCAACAAACAAAGCAAGGTCATAATTGCGCGTTTCATATCAGTTATATCCTGTTTGACGATATTTTATTGTTATATCAAGTGCATTTAAAAATGATTATTTTTCAAAGGCTTAATGGGTGGCAAGGTTGTCGCGTCACATGCCTACGGCCGTTTGTCCTCGCTACATAATTATGGGTATAGCACTATTACATGGCATTCATCATGCTTCGCGATAAGTTTTTATGATGGTTATTTACAATAAAAAACCCGCCTCATGGGCGGGTTTACTAGCTGACTGGGTGTTTAATCTTCGACTGTGCCGCCAGAGTTAATAGCACCAGTATTGAGTATTTCATCGATAGTAGCTATTAATTTATCAAGATCAACCGCATCATCTACTTCTACAACGGTAACACCTGAAATATTACCAGCTTCGGTAGCAACGTCATCAGCAACTTCATTTTGTACTACTGCAATGTCAGCAATTTGCTGTGTAACAGTAGAATAGTCTGCAGGTATCTCTTTTGTGGCTGTGAAAGCTACAGTAGTTACAGCTTCAACAGCTTCGAAATAATCATTAATAGTTTCACCTAAAGTGCCTGTTGGTGTTAGACCAGATAGCGCGGCATTAACTAATGTTAGAGTGGCTAAGGTAGAGTCTGTTGTCGAAACATCATCCGTGTTTGAAGCATCTACAATTTCCATGTTATAGATATTAGCACCGTTCAAATCTACCCCTAAAATAGAAGCAATAACTCCAGAAGAGTCTTCTTGTAATTCTGTCACAGAGCTTTGAGTCAGGCTACTAAACTCTAAGCTGGCATTAGCGTCAACGGAAGCTAGGATTGCATTGGTCGCCATCGACGTTAATGCGTTAATTTTTGGTGATATTGTAGTTGAGCCATCTGTATAGATAAATGTTGACAATGTTAGTCCTGCCAAGTCTGTAGGGCCGACTAATTCGCTTTTGTTGACAAAGGCAGGATCACCTGTAACTGGACATTGGACTGCATCACATACCATAGTAGTATCTTCATCGGCTGTAACTTCAATGACAAAGGCACCGCCTGTAGTATTTTCAAGATTGAAAGAATATTCACCAGAAGTCAGGTCTGTTTGTGTTGTATCTAGTTCTTGGCCTTCTTGGCCTGCTTGAGCCGCACGGTAAATCTTAACGTCTGCACCCAGTAGTGTACCTTTAATCGGTGCTGGACCATTAACGCTAAGCGTTGTGCTTGAGTCGCTACTACTACCACAAGCAGCCAAAGACAAACCAATTGCAATAGCTAGCGTCGACCGAAGTAAATTTTTCATTATTAATTACCTTATATTGTTAGTTACCGAAACCCTTAAGAAAAGTTCCATTTTTTATGAAAATTTAGTTAACTAGGTAAAATATTACGCGGTATTATTAATCAGTGCAATATTTAAACACTAGACGTTACGATATTTATAATAAAAATTTCAAATGATATTTTTTATTATACCTTTTAAAAAAGGTGGTTATTTCCAGTGTGTTGCATGTTAGATGTTACATGTTACTGTTGATAAACTAACCTTAAGTTAGTGTTTACTACGCGGCTAGTTAAACGAGAATTTAGCTTTTTGTGCTCGACATTGCCGTATTTATAGCCACAGATGGCTGTAATTCATCTGCGTTTAAGGAGTGTTAATTATGTCACCTAATACTAAGCCGGCTCAAAGTAAGGGATTGAGCAAATTTTATTGCGACATAAAACACCACGGTGCAGTTGATGGGGTAACGGGATCTTGTCATCAGTTACAGGTTTGTCATTCTGATAACCGATTAACAGACAGCTATCTGGTTGATTGTGGACTTTTTCAGGGTGCTGAAACCTCAGGCCGTTCGGTTAGCGATTTGTTGGCAATAGAATTTGATTTGACTGACGTTCGCGCGTTAGTGGTTACTCACTGTCACATTGACCATGTTGGTCGCATTCCTTATTTACTCGCCGCTGGCTTTACTGGGCCTATTTATTGTTCAAGCGCCACCGCACTATTGTTGCCAGAAGTTATCCGCGACGCGCTAAAAGTTGGCGGTATGGCTGGCAAACGAATTGGCGCTAAAATTTTAAGGCGCTTAAGTTCGCAACTGATTGGCGTTGATTATGGGGGGTGGCAGCCATTACCCACGTCACCTAGTACTAATAAGAGTACTAATAAGAGTACTAATGTGCGTGCTAATAAGCGGGCTAGTGAAGTAAAGGTTAAGCTAAAATTTAAACCGGCGGGGCATATCTTAGGCTCGGCATATGTTGAGTTTGATGTTGCGGTGGAAAGCTTCAAAGAGCGGATTGTGTTTTCAGGCGATCTCGGCGCGTGTTACACCCCATTATTGCCCGCACCGGTGCCACCTTATGGCTGCGATACCTTGGTGATTGAAAGTACCTACGGCGATAGAAATCATCAGGGCCGCAAGCAGCGCCGCGCGCAGCTAGAGCAAGTGCTAACTCGCTGCTTACGCGATAAAGGGGTGGTGTTAATTCCGGCCTTTAGCATTGGACGCACCCAAGAGTTGCTCTATGAAATTGAACAAATACTATTTCGGCTAGAAAGCAAAGCTAATAAAGCAGCTAATTTAAAAGGGGCAGGGCTGACAAAGGCGCAATCGATTTTAAACAACGTTGATGTGATTGTTGACTCACCCTTGGCCGCTAAGTTTACCGAGCATTATAAAACGTTAAAACACTGCTGGGATAAAGAAGCGCGGCGTAAAGTACACGCTGGGCGTCACCCGTTGTCTTTTGAGCAACTCACCACTATTAATAGTCATCAGCAGCACGTGCAAACCATGGACTATTTAGCCCAGCGTAATCTGCCAGCTATTATTATTGCCGCCAGTGGTATGTGCAGTGGTGGCCGCATTGTTAACTACCTTAAACGCTTTATTGAACAGCCGACGACCGATGTGTTGTTTGTTGGTTATCAGGCGCGTGGCACGTTAGGCCGCGCGATTATTAAATATGGTGCCGGCGACCAGAACCAAAAAAAGAATAAACCGGGTTATGTCGACATTGACCAGCAGCGTTATAACATTGGCGCGACTATTCATCAGTTGTCGGGCTACTCGGCTCATGCCGATCAGCATGACTTGTTGCGATTTGTGCGCCGGATGCGCCGTAAACCTAAGTTAATTAAAATAGTTCATGGCGACCAACGCGCTAAGGCAGCACTGCAGCAGGCACTTGAGCAATTAGTGCCAGATTGTCAGGTTGAAATAGGGTGTTAAATCACGGCAGTACATTATAATTTAGAGATTGGATCAATTTCCCGTCGACGAAAAGACGTTTTGATCCACACGCCCAATACTTATGAAGTTATGTCCATATATTTTATACAACTGGTATTATTTTATGCTGTTAAGATTAGTTTGTTTTATTGTTGCGATGAAATTTTCAAAATCAGTTAAATGATTTTTATTACATGCACAACTATATCTAAATTCAACTCTTGATAGTAATGAACCGCAATATTTCTTAATCCAACCATTCTCTTTAAGTTTTCAGCTAGTTCGACAGGTATAATGTTATTTTTTGATAGCAGATTAAAACTGTCTCGGCTACTTTGTGGCAAGCCCAATTTTTTTATTCTAGCGATATGATTAGCTATATCGATACTGGCTTCGCAACAACGTTGTAAATTAAGCACGACACTGTCTTGCTCTGTATATACCCGTGAGCAATGAATTTACAGGTTTTGTAACGGCTTAAAATCCTATTTACTGCGTTGCGTTCAATCCCAATAGCCAGCTATTGGTCAATCTCGCGCCTTGTACCTAGAATTTTACTCACGCCACAAATTCCAGCATTTCCAATGCTCACGGATATAGCTGTTAGAAAATTGCTGGCCGTCACCATAAACTGTTGTGATACGAGTGATGCATCGGCTGATCGTTGTTATTTTATTAATGATTACGTCATTCATGTTCGATCCTGTTTGTACTCGATTTATCTCATCATTTGAGAATATCTTGCATGATAAGTGCTCTTTCTTGTTGAAGGTGTTGATACATCGACTTGGCTCCCCCACAGTAATTCACCTGTGGTAATAACTTGCTGGCATAATACTGTCGATGCAACGTTAAGATCGACCAAATCAACATTTATATCAAATTCACATGCTAAGTCTTGTGCGATCTGCCATCGCTCTAAGTTGTCTAGTGCAGGGGCTGGTAATATGGCAATGTCTAGATCACTATTTTCATGCTGCTGACCAGTTACCATTGAGCCAAATAAATAGATTAGTTTGACTGTAGGCACTTTAGTCACAATGTGTGATACCAATAAGGATTTATGTAATTTAAACATCATGCAAGGTTATCATATCTGAGCCTGAGATTGGATGCGATTAAGCCAAATTGTTCAAACCTAACCGAGTGAAATCTAACACGGATTGATATTTTCTTGTCTTTATTAAATGCTCAATAATGGAGTGATCAATGTTTAAATAATCATGGACTAACGCGTTGCGCATACCGATAATCTTTTTCCACTGAGTGTTTGCCACTTCTTTTACGCCATGCTGAGCTAGTCGCTAAAATGCTTGGTAAGTATTTGCTGGTGCAACTTTATGAATTTGTTTACACCAATGTTTTGATACCCCGATGCATGCTTCAATTAAAATTTGTAAGGTACGCTCGCCAGCGCGGTATTCGTATTGACTTAAAGCTCGATCATTTAATATGTCAGTGAGGCGACTAATTCGCTTTCTAGTTGAGCAATGTGGGCTTTCATCGATTCAATGTAAGTATTATCCATAAGTTTTATAATGATATTGGTAATCAAGTTCCCATTTCGACATGATGCGTCGTGTGCTGTTAAATTCATGCGTTGGACTTTTATTGATCAACAGCTGTCCTGTCCTGTTTGTAAAATGCCCATTGCCAGGGGAACTGGGCAATTGTTAATATCAACAATTGATAAGCTGTTGTCAGCTAAGTCTAGTTGTGCGATCCATTCTATGGCCATGACTTCTGGGCGTAACCGTCTATCTAATATGTCAGGTATATAAGACTTAAAAATGACAGCTAGATCTACATCGCTATCAGTACCAGCATTACCTTTTGCATGTGAGCCGTATAACCACAGCGCGTCAATGTCGTTTTCTTCATTAGCAAGTAACATAATTTGCTGTTTAAGTTGTTCAAATTCCTTCATAAGCTATCCATATTGATGACTCATTAGCCTTTTGACGTTATTTAAACGTATAAATTGCAATTAAGATAAAAAAGTTGTGGTTTACGCTGGCGACATGTATTGATCTTATCTGTATTTGTCACCTGACTGAAAACTAGGCTATATTAAGTTATACATTTGGCATTTTTGATAAAAAGGAAGGGCTATGGATACGAGTGATCATAACAACATGACCGTGCTGTTCGAACAACTGGGTTTGGCAGGCAGTAACGAGCAAATTAACAAGTTTTTAAGAGAGCACCGTTTATTTGAACATCAGCGAATTGAGCAAGCCGATTATTGGACGCCATCGCAAGCCGCTTTTTTACAGCAAGCCATTGCTGAAGATTCAGATTGGGCGGAATTGGTCGATCATTTGGATGCCGCGTTACGCCACTGAGTGGGTAAAGCAAGACATAATCGGCTGGTAAATATCAGTCAGCCGATATTTCTATTACTGATTAACGCGCTTTAAAAATGCTTGAGTGCGGGGATCTTGAGGGTTATTAAAAATCATGTTGGCGCTGCCTTGCTCAATGATTTTTCCTTGATCCATAAAAATAACCTTGTCGGCTATTTCTTTTGCAAACTGCATTTCGTGAGTCACGATCAACATGGTTTGCTTATCTTCAGCCAGTTTTTTCATTAAGTTTAATACTTCACCGACCCATTCAGGATCAAGCGCTGATGTTGGCTCATCAATTAAAATAACCTTGCTGTGCGACGCCATTGCGCGGCCAATGCCAATGCGTTGCTGCTGACCACCCGATAAAGCCGACGGATAAAAATCTTTTTTGTCTGCGAGACCAATGCTTTCAAGAATGGCTAATGCTTCTTTAGTCGCCTCAACTTTTGATTTACCCCAAACCGTAGTGAGCCCTTCGGTTAGGTTACCCAGTGCCGTTTTATTGGCAAACAGGGCATAATTTTGAAACACAAAAGAGGTTTTTTTACGCAGTTCGGTTAATTGATTTTTGCTGAAATTAGTCGCGTCAATTTTTAGCTCATCAATCGTAATTTGGGCAGTAGTCGGTTGCTCTAAAAAGTTCAGGCAACGTAGCAGGGTTGATTTACCCGTGCCTGACGGCCCGATAATGACCGTGGTTTCGCCTTCTTTAATATCAAGATCAATGTGGCGCAATACAACATTATCACCAAAGTGTTTGCTTAAATTAGTAACTTTGATCATCTTAATACGCCTTGTTGAGGTAGATCTCTAGTCGAACTTGTATTTGAGTAAATACCATCACTACGCCCCAGTAAATTAAAGCCACAGCAAGGAAACTTTCAAAGAATAAAAAGCTAGACGAGGCTTCCATCTGGGTTTTAGCCATAATCTCAGTTACGCCAAGCGTGAAGGCCAGCGAGGTACTTTTGATCATATCAATGAAATGATTCATTAATGATGGCGTCGCAATACGCGCCGCTTGCGGCAACACAATTCGGCGCATCGCCTGGCCATTGGTCATGCCAATACTGAGCGAAGCTTCCATTTGAGTTTTATCAACAGCCATAATCGCAGCGCGAATGGTTTCGGCTTTGTAGGCGGAGAAATGCAAGGTTAGGCCGATAACTGCTGCCGTGAAGGCATTCATCGCGACTAGTTCTGGGAATATTTGTGGTAAACCGTAATACAACAAAAACAGTTGAACCAACAGCGGGGTACCACGAAAAAAGGAAATAAATAGCATTGCCAGTTGGTTAAGTACCGGTACCTTAAAGGTACGTACCACAGCCAAGCCAACCGCTAAAATGAGTGAGAAGACTAAACCTAATAGTGCCATTTCCATGGTTGTTCCCAAATACTTAAACAGTATTGGGAACAGGTTTAGCATGTATTCAAAATTGAATTGCATTTACTTAACAGTGATATCCGTTGAGAACCATTTAACAGAAATGGCCTTTAGGCTGCCATCTTGACGCATGCTGTCCAAGATTGCATTAACTTTGTCGCGTAGTGCCATTTGCTTTTCAGTTTTCAAAAACGGCATTGCGTTAGCGAATGTTTCAAACGTTGGACCAGCAAGTTGCAGTGGTAATGGTGATTTGTTGATTAGTTCAACAGATGACAATCTGTCCATTACAAACGCGTCTGTTCTGCCTAATGCAACATCTAGTTCAATAGTCGTTTCGTAAGTTTTGATATTGATTTTGTTTTCAGTATCATACTTATGCAGTAACTCAGCAAAGTTAGACCCTAAGTTTACGCCCACTGTTTTATTGGCTAGGTCAGCGATGCCTTTGATAGAGTCGTTGCCTTTCTTAACTACAACCTGAGCGCCGTCATATACGTATGGCTGGCTGAACGCGTATTTTTGGGTACGAGCGTCGGTGATAGTAATTTGGTTTGAGATAGTGTCGATGCGGCCAGTTTCTAACATGCCGAACAAACCTGAAAAGTTAACGGTAACAAATTCAACTTTGCTGTCATTGCGTTTAGCGATTTCACGCCATAAATCAACTTCAAATCCTTGCAACTCATCATTTTTAGAGAAAGTGAAAGGGAAGTAGTTGCCTGACATGCCAACTTTAATGGTGGTTTGGGCGTTAGCAAAAGTAGCTACCGTGGTAGTAACTAACATTAGTGCTGCAATTAATATCTTTTTCATGGTAAATCCTACGGCTTAAAATTTCGAGGCGCGATCCTAGCATGCAAGTCGGCTAAGGGCGAAGATCAAAAAGTTATTATATATGCCTTTTAGTTAGGGTGGTATTTTAAATAAAACATAGTGTTAATTTGTTGTTAAATAATGATTTTTTTTAGTAAGTGATTTTTATGACCTATTGGGAAGTTATCAAGGGTCGCGTAATGTTCAAAACCGAGCTTTTTATAAAATTCAAGCGCCTGAAAACTGGCTGTTTCTACTTTGAAATAATTAATGCCTTCACCGACCGCGTATTGCTCAATATCTTTAACGAGCTGGGTGGCTAACTGGTGGCCGCGATAATCTTGGTTGACCCATAACAATTCAATGCTGCACCAGCCCCAAGAAAGCTGGGCAAAAATTCCACCAATTAATTCTTGTTGTAAATCGCGAATAAAGCAGCCGATTGCTTGCGGGCTATTATCGCCAGCGTGTTGATAATTGTAATGTCGCAGTTTAGTGGTTAGCTCTTCGGTGTCGCTTAGTTGGGCGGGTAATACGGGCTCAAATAATAGTAGGTCTAAATCCAGTGGCATGGTGAGTCTCTTGCTCAGAACGATGATTGCTAATTTAGCAAATAAAGTAAGAGTTGCGAAGTTATATCAAGCGGGTTTGGGGGAGTGATTTAGTATTATTGTATTAGTGATGCAGGTATAATAACGCCAGTTTTTATAAGAGAAATATCATGAGTCGTAATCTGGTTGTGTTAGTTGATGCTAACGATAACGTGGTTGGTAGCGAGGATAAGCTACGTGCGCATCAAAATGGACAACTACACCGCGCATTTTCAATTTTTGTCGCTCGACGTATCCACGGTAAAGTCGAGGTTTTATTGCAGCAGCGTGCTTTTTCCAAATACCACTGTGGTGGCATGTGGAGCAATAGCTGTTGCTCGCACCCCCAGCCAGGTGAAGACTTAACACAGTCGGCGTTAGGGCGCTTGCATGAAGAGCTTGGTTTTGGTTTAAGTGATATAAGCTGGATAGGCAGTCACACCTATCGAGCAGTGCTGGTTAATGGTTTAATCGAGCACGAGTTTGACCATTTATTTATTGGCTGGGATCAAAGCCCGCTGATCAAGCCTAACCCTGACGAAGTGTGTGCTACAAAGTGGTTAACTGTTGAGCAAATAGAATTAGCGATAACCAAGCAATCGCTTGAGTTTACCCCGTGGTTTGCCGCAACGTTTGACAAAGTTAAAGCCAGTTTAATTTAAGGCTATTTGTCGCTCACTAAACGTAATAGATTTTTCGATAAACAATGCATTTTGTGAAATAACTTCATACATGTTCGGCAATTAAAGACTAGTATAATTAGCTTGTTACCTGTTCATCTTAGTATATGATAAGTAATCGTTATTGGTGTTAATTGTTTGAGGTTTATCGATGAAGTTTAAATTGCCATTAGTGGTCACATTGGCCAGTCTTAGTGTGTTGCTGAGTGGCTGTGAGCAGCCCACATCAAGTGACGCGCCTCGTGGGCGGCCGACGCCGCAAGTTGATGTTATTACGTTAACCGCCTCTACCGTGATATTTAAGCAAACGCTACCCGCTCGGGCTGTCGCTTCACGCGTTGCGATTGTGCGTCCTCAAGTGTCAGGCATTGTGTTGCAACGGCTGTTTGAAGAAGGCGCGTTAGTTAAGGCGGGTCAGCCGCTGTATCAAATAGACGACGCTATTTATCAGGCCTCATTATTATCGGCTAAAGCGCAAATTATCCGCACGCAAACCAATTTAAATAACGCTAAATCTGAATTAAGCCGTTATCAAAAGCTGATTAAAAATAATGTGGTTAGTCAGCAGAAGCTCGATCAGGCTCAGGCGAGTTTTTCTTCATATCAAGCGCAACTAGCGATGGATCGGGCGGCGCTTAACCGCGTTCAGGTCGATCTTGGTTATACCCATGTACTCGCGCCAATTTCAGGACGAATTAGTAAGTCTAATATCACCGAAGGCGCATTGGTTACTGCGTTGCAATCGCAGGCCATGGCGACTATTACGCAGCTCGACCCCATTAATTTTGACTTAGTTCAGGGCAACGCTGAACTGAGAAGCATAGTACAACGAAAAAATAGCGGCGAACTTAGCGCAACGGCGCAAACCGCGGTGCTTAATTTTCAGGGTGGTGAAAACTATCAACATCAGGGCATTTTGAAATTTAACGAAGTGCAGGCCAACCCATCGACCGATACTGTGGTGCTGCGGGTGCAATTTGCTAACCCGCAATACCTGTTATTACCGGGCATGTATGGCGAAGTTGAATTAACCCAAGCCATGCGAGAAAACTCTATTTTAGTGCCGCAAAAATCGGTCCAGTTTAATCGTCAGGGTCAAGCGACGGTCTACGTTTTAGCACCAGACGACGTGGTTAATTTGCGCACTGTCACTATTGGTCGCAGTTTTGGCCACAACTGGTTAGTGCTCGACGGTTTAGCCGCGGGTGAAACCATTGTGATTAGCGGCGTTCAAAAAATTGGCCCAGGCAGCAAGGTGATGTCAAACGATGTTACCAAGCCTGCTGAAAAACCTAATACTAAGGCGGGATAACCCATGGTTAAACGTTTTATTGACCGGCCGATCCTAGCCTGGGTTATCGCCATTATGATCATGTTGGCGGGAGTATTATCGATATTTCAGCTGCCGATTGCCCAATACCCTAATGTTGCGCCGCCGGCTGTTAGTGTTACCGCGAGTTATTCTGGTGCTTCGGCGCAAGTGGTGCAAGACACAGTCGTGCAGGTGATTGAGCAAAGCTTAAGTGGCATTGATAATGTGCAATACATTAATGCCACCAGTGACTCAACGGGCAGCGCAGCTATTACTATTACCTTTAATGCTGGGACTGACCCCGATATTGCCCAAGTGCAAGTGCAGAACAAGTTGCAAACCGCGATGCCGTTATTGCCGCAAAAAGTGCAGCAAAATGGGGTTAGGGTAACTAAGTCATCGTCGGGTTTCTTAATGGTATTAGGTTTTTATTCGGCCGACAGTCGAATGGATCGCAACGATATTTCAGACTATGTTGCTGCCAACATTCAAGATCAGCTGAGCCGGATAAACGGTGTTGGCCAGGTTCGATTTTTTGGCTCGAAATACGCCATGCGAATCTGGCTAAATCCACAAAAGTTGACTCAATACCAGCTTGGGGTACAAGACGTAACGAGTGCCATCACTAGTCAAAACTCACAAATTGCCGCTGGCGAATTAGGCGGCAGCCCAGCAGTGCCAGGGCAACAAATTAATGCCAGCATTATTGTGCAAACCGGATTAGAAACCGCTGAAGAATTTGGCAATATAATATTGCGGGTAAGTCCTGATGGTTCAACCATTCGGCTTAAAGATGTCGCGCGGGTTGAGCTGGGCGGCGACAACTATCAAATCGTTTCTGAATATAACGACAAACCCGCTGCTGGCATTGGGATTAACTTGGCATCTGGCGCTAATGCCCTAAATACCGCCGATGCTATTCGCGCGAAAATTTCGGCGTTAGAGCAACATTTCCCGGTTGGATTAAAAGTTGTTTATCCGTACGACGTCACGCCATTTGTTAAGTTATCGATTAAATCGGTTATTACCACCTTGCTTGAAGCTATTGTGTTAGTTTTTCTGGTGATGTATCTGTTTTTACAAAACTTTCGCGCGACGTTAATTCCGACCATTGCAGTGCCTGTAGTGCTGTTGGGCACGTTTGCTATTTTGTCGATGTTTGGTTATTCAATTAACACGTTAACCATGTTTGCGATGGTGCTGGCCATAGGTCTGTTGGTTGATGATGCGATTGTGGTGGTTGAAAATGTCGAACGGGTCATGCACGAAGAAGGCTTGTCGCCACGTGAAGCGACCAAAAAATCGATGGATCAAATTACCAGTGCCTTAATTGGCATTGCAATGGTGCTGTCGGCGGTCTTTATTCCAATGGCCTTTTTTGGTGGTTCGACCGGGGTTATTTATCGTCAATTTTCAATTACCATCGTGTCAGCGATGGCGCTGTCTGTTGTGGTCGCGTTAACGTTAACCCCAGCCCTTTGTGCGACCTTATTAAAGCCTGTTGATCGCCAAGTTAAACCAACTAAAGGATTTTTTGCTTGGTTTAATCGGGTGTTTGACGCAGCGACTGTGCATTATCGTGCGGGTTTGGTGCATGTGTTAGCGCGCACTGGCCGCTACATGTTAATTTATGGCCTACTTGTGATGGGGCTCGGCTTTTTATTTACAAAGTTGCCGACTTCATTTTTACCCGACGAAGACATGGGCACCATGTTTACCCAAATGGTATTACCTCAAGGGGCCAGCCAAGAGCGTTCGGTCGCGGTGATGGAAAAAATTGAAGACTATCTGCTGATTGACGAAGCCGAAAATGTTGAATCGGTCTTTTCGGTGGTTGGTTTTAGCTTTAGTGGTAACGGCCAAAACAATGGCATTGCCTTTGTCCGGTTAAAAGACTGGGAGCACCGAACGCGCGACGATCAACATATTACAGCGATTGCAGGCCGGGCAATGGGCGCGTTCTCGCAAATAAAACAAGCTTTTGTCTTTGCCTTTGTGCCGCCTGCCATTATGGAGCTTGGCAGTGCGTCGGGTTTTAACTTTCAACTGCAAGATTTGTCGGGCCAAGGGCACGACGCCTTGATGAATGCCCGTAATCAGTTGTTGGGCATGGCAGCGCAAGATCCACGATTAGTCGGCGTGCGCCCGAATGGTTTAAGTGATTCACCGCAATTTAAAATTGATATTAACCAGCAAAAGGCGATGGCATTGGGCGTTAGTCTTGATGATATTAACAAAACGTTTTCCACGGCTTGGGCACCAACTTATGTCAATGACTTTGTTGACCGGGGTCGGGTTAAGCGGGTATATGTGCAAGCCGATGCGCCGTATCGAATGATGCCTAAAGATCTGAGCTATTGGTATGTTCGTAATAGTCTTGGTGAAATGGTGCCTTTTACCGCCTTTAGTTCAGTGCGTTGGGTTTATGGCTCGCCAAAACTAGAACGTTACAATGGCGCGCCATCGGTGCAAATATTAGGGCAGGCAGCGCCGGGCTTAAGCTCAGGCGACGCAATGCAAGCGATGAGTGAATTGGTCGCTAAATTACCTGAGGGCTTTGGTTTTCAATGGTCGGGCATGTCTTTGCAAGAGCAGCAATCGGGCGAGCAAGCACCAATGTTATATGCCTTGTCTATTTTGGTGGTGTTTTTATGCTTAGCCGCACTGTATGAAAGCTGGAATGTGCCGTTTGCGGTGATGATGGTGGTGCCGCTTGGGGTGTTAGGCGCGGTAGTCTTTGCAATTGGGCGTGAATTGTCTAATGACGTTTATTTTCAGGTTGGTTTGTTAACGACGATTGGGCTGGCGGCTAAAAATGCGATTTTAATTGTTGAATTTGCCCGAACGCTGCATCAGCAAGGGCAAGACTTAGTCAGCGCGACCATTGATGCGGCGCGGTTACGGTTGCGTCCAATCATTATGACCTCGCTGGCCTTTATGCTTGGAGTAACGCCGTTAATGTTAAGCACTGGGGCTGGCTCTGGCAGTCAAAACGCGATTGGCACGGGGGTATTTGGCGGTATGCTGTCTGCGACTGTGTTGGCGATTATTTTTGTTCCGGTATTTTTCGTGGTGGTTTATCGTGCCAAGGACAAATCTGACTAAGTTTCAGCGTTATTAAAGGGCTATTTTATTAAAAGCCAGCGTATTGATGTTAATGCGTGTTAGTTAATCGCTGACACGCATTTTTTATTCGGGAACTGTCGACAACGACCAGCACATAACGAAACCTGTTTCAGCACGTTTAATAAGGTCGCTATGGCTATTGGTGACTTGGAATAAAAGTGCTAGGTAAATCGCTATCTCGTGTATTTAAAATACCAATTAAACTAATTTCTTCTAGTTTATCAAATATTAAGCCGATGAATCTGGATGATGAATTCGGCCAGTCATGGATTCTGCGGGGTTAGTTTGATACGATGTGGCGCATTGAGGCTCGGTGAGTTCTTCACTCAAATAAATTCTATTTAGTTTTTTATTTTACAATTGGAATGATTAATGAAAGCTAGTTTTTTACGTGTACTGTTAGGCAGTTTTTTTCTCTTTGGAACTTTTACTGTTGCGGCGTCTGTCTCCCCCTACTTACCCGTTAAACTCAACCCTACATTCGAATTGGAAATAGAACGTTTAGTGACACTAACCGGTTATCCCGCGTTAAAAAAGCCTTATCACATTGCCACTATCGTAAAATATCTTGATCAGGTGCAAGACGATTATCCCGTGTTACATGGACGTATTAATCGTTATATTAAACGTTTTAAAAAGCCACTCGCCTTAACTCACGCCGAATTTGAAATACGAGCCAGTGATAGCAATAGTAAAACCCTGAAAAATAGCCGTGGTTATTCAACAGACAGTAATATGAATACGGAATTCACTGGTTTTTGGCAGGCCAATCACTATTTTATTGCGAACCTTGGCGGAGGTTATAGCGACGAGCAAGGTTTTATACCTTTTGGAAGTTTTGTCTCATTTGGCCATAAATACTTACAAGTCGATGTTGGTTATCGTGAGCACTGGTTATCGCCATTGCAGGGCAGCTCGCAACTCGTATCTACCCAAGCCAAACCGATGTTAGGTGTGACTTTGTCCAATGTGCAGCCGTTAACAGACTGGAATGTTATGTATGAGTTGGGTTTTGGTCAATTAGATACTGTCGATGGCATTGCCTCTAATGACACAATATCGCGTGGTAAACCAAACCTATTAACAATGCATTTAAGTATGCAGTTAACTGATTGGTGGACATTGTCAGGCAATAGAACCATGCAATTTGGTGGTGACAGTGGAACGGTCGGATTAAGTGAGGTATGGCACGCCGCGATCGACTCTGTAAGTTCAAATAACTGCGACAGCGCTTCAGATTTTCAAGACTGTGACCAAGAATTTGGCAATCAACAGGCGTCTGTTGCAAGTCGGATGGATTTGAATTGGGGCGCGACACCTTTTAGTTTAATTGTTGAAGTTGCTGGTGAAGTTGATAATGATTTCAAAGCCTATCAATTGGGTAATAAAGCGTATTCGGTAGGACTATTTATTCCCTACCTATCACCAACCGAATCACTTAATTTAACAGCGCAGTATGTTGAAGATGCTTGGTATAGCCATCATCTGTACACCAACGGATATAGTAATGACAAACATGTGATGGGGCACTGGTGGGGGGATGAAAAACGCGTTAATGATAGTATTGGGGCTAAAATATTCAGTGTCGCTTATTCTAAAGATTTTGAAAGTAGCCAGCTGCGCTTGGAGTATCAGACTATAAAGAATGAGTATAGCGACTCTGCTGCTGTTTCTGATTATCAGCGAGGTCACTATGTACAAGTTGATTACAATTGGCAATATGAAAACCATTTTTTAGGGCTGCATCTGTATACCGGTAAAGATTTGATGGGTGAGACATTTTCGAGTTTAGCTTTTTCTAAGCAGTGGTAAATTTATCTTTTTAAGAATACTGATATGCGCATAATCACCTTTGCGGCTTTCGATGTTTTTGATCTTGGCCATGATTAATCAAATGCCATCTGAAAATAGATACCGATGTGATTATTTAATTGATACAACCCAAGCAAGTCAATGGCAACCTGCCATTAAGTAGGCGCTTACTTCTAATGAGTAGGGCTATGTTGTACTAAAGTGTTGCTATAAATTAGGTTCGGTGAACTTTATGATGTGCTTTATGTATTTCCACTCTGTTTTACTTGGCAGCAGGCACACCAGTTACTTTCTTTGCGTCGGCAAAGAAAGTAACCAAAGAAAACGACCCGCGACTTAGTTGCTGATATTCAATAGAATAACCGTCTTAACGGAACCGCTTTTAATGCGCATCCATGCGCGAAAAGCTAAAAAATCGTCCCTGATTTTTTCTCCTAACAGTTATCCAATTGAATGCAACTAAAACGGGGATTACAACCAATCGTCACACACATCTAGTTAACTTGTTGTATTTAAATGAAAGATAAAGCCAGACTCAGTTAAAGACAACATAGCCAATGAGTAGCAATGCCAGCGTATTTACGTTGGTTTTTTTAGCGCTGGTTTTTGTGCGATGAGTTGCGAAATATAAGCTTGCTGCTTGGTGCAATAACCTTCAAAAAAATGCAGCACTGTAAATCCATTAAACCACTGTAATAGTTCCTGATCATTGAGCAGAAAGTTAGGATTACGTGGTCGACCTATCGCAGCCTGTTGGTGCGTGAACGTTTCGTACACTATTAGGCCGTCAGGTTGTAATGCCGCGATAATTTTCGGCATTAGTGGCCGGTGCAGGTAACGAAAGACCAAAATAGCATCGTAGGTTGCTACCGGCAGTTGATAAGCGTCGGATGATTCAAGATCGCCACAAACAATCGTGCAATTGGTTAGGGTGTTTGCGGGGGTATTGGCTGTTATGTGCTGCAACGCCACCTGATCGCGATCGAGCAATGTGGTAGCAAAGCCATTGGCCGCTAATTGCAAGCCGTTACGACCGCTGCCACAAGCTAGGTCGAGAACATTTGCTTGCGGTTTAAGCAAGGGCAGCGCAGTGCTTAATAATGGCATGGCGAAAAGTGCAGTAGAACAGTCTGTGGTCATGATAAAACCTATGATGGCTGAGGTAGCTTAGGACTAAAGCGCAATTGCTGATGTTATTTTATTTGAATTATTATGCCGCCAAGTGTAACAACTTACCACCCTTAGCTAACTCCTTAAAAAGGGACAGGCATAAAAATGTTGTGGAAAACTAACCAGATATTGGTAAGTATGTAACGATTTATTAATTCGCAGTTAGGCTAGCGAGTTGGTATTAATGGTAGATAAATAGAGGTAGTAACAATGACAAGTCGATTTTCAAAATGGTTGGGATTGGTCCCGGTAATTTTTGTGCTGCTGTGGAGCACCGGTTTTATTGGTGCTAAGTTCGCGCTGCCTTACATTGAGCCATTTAATTTACTGTTTATTCGCATGCTGATGACCATCGCGGTGTTTGCACTCTTGTTGCTGTGGTTTAAGGTGCCGCTGCCACCATTGCATTTAATTAAACATCAGGTGGTTGCGGGACTATTAATTCATGGCGGTTATCTTGGCGGAGTTTTTGCCGCCATAAAATGGCAAATGCCGGCCGGAGTGACGGCGTTATTAGTGTCGATGCAACCATTACTGACTGCATTGATTAGCCTGGGATTGTATCGACAACGACTGGGTAAATTACAGTGCCTTGGTTTAGCCCTTGGTTTTGCTGGTGTCGTTTTAGTCTTGAGTTCAAAGCAACACGATGGCGACTTAGTGCTGACTTGGCCAATGATGTTGGCAGCCATTGTGGCATTGCTTGGCATAACAATTGGCTCGCTTTATCAAAAGCGTTTTGGCGGCGGGGTTAACTTGCTGGCGGCCTCATTTATTCAATTTAGCGCGACCACCGTGCTAATGGCAGTATTAACCTATAGCTTTGAAACTCAGGTAGTTGACTGGCAATGGCCGTTAATCGCCACGTTAATGTGGTTGGTGTTTGGTTTGTCGGTGGCGGCAGTTTTATTATTGTTGTTTATGATTAATGAAGGTGAGTCGGCCAAGGTCGCGGCTTATTTTTACCTAGTGCCTGGCGTAACAGCTGTTGAAGCTTGGTTATTGTTTGATGAAACCTTGTCAATAATCGCTGTGGCTGGCGTCGTAATAAGTGTGGTTGGTGTTTATTTTACGATAAAACCTCAGGGAAAATCGGCTAAATAGGCGATGTTTAATTGGGCCATTAAGGCAGTAATCAAGATTGATTTCTATTAGAATGTGCGATCAATAAATGGGCATAGATAAAGCGAAATGAAGTTGTTTGATGTAAAAGAAATGACGGCCATTGAACGGTTGTTTTTATTACGTAGCATTGCCATAGCTACTCAATTTACTGCCGTACTCGCCGTGTATTTTGTGATGTCGCTGCAGATAAGCATCTATCCGTTGTTACTGGTCATTGCTGTTGAAACCGTGTTTCATTTACTTAGTATGCTGGTGTATCGAGATCGTAAAGCGACTCACGCTGGCATTATGGTCCAATTATTGGCCGATGTGCTGTTTTTGACATTGTTGATGTCGCAAAGTGGCGGGGCTACCAACGCGTTTGTATCGCTATTGCTCATGCCTATTGTGATTGCTGCCGTGAGTTTACCTGCGCGATTATTGGGTTTAATCTCACTGGCCGCGGTATTAGCTTATAGCGCACTGTTGTTGCAAATGCCGTCATCGAGCATGCACCAAATGGATATGAGTAACCACTATATAGGCATGTGGGCTAATTTTTTATTGTCGGTAATTGTGGTGACTTTTGTCGTAGGCGCAATGGCGCGGATGATAACTAAACGAGAACGTGCCTTGGCGTTAGGGCGCGAACAGCAGCTGCGTAACGAGCAATTACTGGCACTTGGTGTCGCCTCGGCCCAAGTGACTCATCAATTAGCGACGCCACTGGCTAACTTGCAGTTATTATTTGATGAACTGATTGAAGATTACCCCAAATCAGAGGCGGTTCAGGCCATGCGACAGCCGTTGTTGCAATGTGCAGATCAACTGGGTTATTTTCGTGGCTTGGCCTGCTCGATCCGAACTAACCAACCTGAGTTAATCACCGCTAGTGAGTTATTGGCTCAGTTTCAGCAAGCGGTGCAATTAAACTTCCCTCAGTTACAGTTCGACACCGATATTGCAGCATTGCACAGGCCAATAAATCTCGGTATTAACGATGAGTTTAGCACCGAAATTTTGATTCAAGGTGATGCGATGTTATTGCCAGCCTTGCTCAATTTAATTCAAAATTCGGTCAAAGCCAGCGAGCAAGGCAGGGCGCAGCAAGTGATTTTAAGCGCAACGTGCCAAAACAACTCGCTAGTGCTGAGCTTAAGAGATTTTGGCTCTGGCATTAAACAACCAGACAGTTTAGGGGCGAAATTGGTGCAAAGTGATACCGGCTTAGGCATGGCTGTTTTGTTGTCAAATAGTACGTTTGAGCGCCTTGGCGGTAGCCTAACGTTATCGAATCATCCACAGCAGGGCGCAATCGCCTGCGTCCGTTTACCGATCATTGAAAACCTGTCATGAAATTACTGATTATTGAAGATGACTTGCCATTTGCCGCGACCTTAACCCGGCGCTTAAGCAAGCAAGGTTTTCGTTGCACTGCGGTACACCGAGCATGCGAGGTGTTACATTTATGCCATCAGCTAAAGCCAGATTATATTTTGCTAGACATGAAGTTAGCGACCGATAATGGCTTACTGCTTATCAAGCCAATGAGAGCAGCTTTGCCTAATGCCACAATAGTGCTGTTAACTGGGTTTGCCAGCATAACCACTGCGGTTGAAGCGATGCGACTTGGGGCTGATGATTATTTGGCGAAACCCGTTGATACCAAAATGTTGCTTAAGGCATTAATGATCAATGCCGCTCCTCAAAGCATACCTAAAAATACAGCTGACACTGTGCCAGTAACTGAGGCCGAACTGACGCTTGAACTGAATGTTATGTCACCGGATCGGGTTGAGTGGGAGCACATTAATCAGGTGCTTAGTAGTAATGATGGTAATGTTTCAGAAACGGCTCGGCAATTGGGCATGCATCGACGTACCTTACAACGAAAACTGCAGAAAAAGCCAGTGGCTAAATAAGATCAAACTTTCAGGTTAATTAATCCCTAGTAAAGTGCTACTGGGATATTAGTGAAGTGCTGGAGGTGTGTTTTCGGAGTTTACGGGAAATGACGACCTGTGTTAGTTAAAAGCAATGAGTTGTCGCATGGCTAATCAGGATCTGGGGTGACTGGTTGGTGGATTTTTTGATTAAGTTCAAGCGTAATAGTGGTGCCTATCTTTACTTCACTGCTTAAGCTTATTTTTCCTTGCAGGTCATTTTCAACTAACTCTTGGCAGATCGCCAAGCCAAGCCCTGAACCGCCATCGTTTGCTTTAGTGGTGTAATACTTTACAAAGGCCTGTTGCTGTTGTTGCTCGCTCATGCCTTGGCCGTTATCGACAATAGTGATAGTGATGATGTTTTGATCAGCTTGTGCACAAAGGTTAATGACACCGGTTTGTTGATTAGGAAACGCATGCACTAGCGCATTGTTGATAATATTGATGATGACTTGAGACAAAGCTCCGGGGTAGGTGGTTAGCGAAATGTGTTTTTCAATATTAGCCGTAATCTCAATGTTGTGTTGTGATAACTTTGGCGAAATTGTTAATAATATATCGGCAATATAGTGGGCCAAATTAAAAGACAATAATCTTTTACTGCACTGATCCACAGCCACCTGCTTGAAACTATCCATTAGATCGGTGGCTCGGGTAGCATTACGATGGCACAATGTTACTGACTGCTCAATCATGCTTAAGTAGTTGGTAAAGTCACTTTTACTCATCTTTTGTTGTGCGAACAAGCTTTTTATCTTGGTTGTCTCTTGCTCGATCACGCTAGAGGCCAGCAACATATTGGCCATTGGAGTGGCTACTTCGTGAGTTATTGAAGCAACCATGCTGCCAAGCTCAGCTAATTTATTCGCTTCTTTGAGTTGCTGTTCAAGCAGTTCTTTCTTGATCCGAGATAATTGATTTTCAACACGAGCAAGTAATACATCCCGATGCACCGGTTTGAGAATGTAGTCGGCAGCGCCAACATCAAAGCCATAACTGACATCTTCAGGCGCTATTTTTGCGGTCACGAAAATAATTGGAATATGTTTAGTTTTAAGGTTGCCTTTAATCGCTTTACAGGTTTGAAAACCGTCTAAAACGGGCATCATTACGTCCATTAAGATCAGATCGACATTTACCTTATTAAGTACCTTTATTGCTTGTTCACCACTGGTTACTGCTGAAATTTTATATTGATCTGAATTTAAATAATCGCGCAATAAATCAATGTTGAGCGGCTTATCGTCGACAATAAGAATGGAAGCTTTATGTAATTGAGTCATCGGTATTACCCATTAAGAATTTTTTTAGGCCATCGAGATCGTAACATTCGACAAACTTTAATAGTGTAGCAAAGTAGTGATGCTGGCTAGGGTGCTGCTTAGCAAGCGCTAACAGCTGCTGCTCCACATCATTAATTAAATACAAATCACATTGCTCGATTAATTCCCTAATTGATTGCTCGTCTAATACGTTATTGACAATGTGGGAGGCTGCTGCTGGAAGTTTAGGTTCGGGATCTTTATAGTTATATTTTAGGTTAAGTAGTTGAGCTAAAATATGATAAATATCTCTAAAATGAAAAGGTTGCGCTATGTAGCTATCAAACCCTTTTGCTTGATAATAGGCTTGATTATGCTCAACTTGCGATGCACTTATCGCAATAACAGGTAAGGTGGCGTATCGCAGTTTTATATTGTTAAGTAAATCTTGACCGCTCATTACCGGCATATCAAGATCGGTAAAAACCAGATCGATCTCTTGTTGTTGTAACAAGTCTAGCGCCTGTTGGCCATTTACAGCCTCAAAAGTAGTAAAACCGACATCAGTGAGCATCCATTTTAACAGGTCACGGTTAATCGTAATGTCGTCAACAATCAGAATATTAATATCATGCTCTGATTGCAAACTATCAACAGCTAAGTCTTGTTGCTGTATTTCCGCTAATGTTTCGTTGAGTTTATCGCTATCGACAGCCGGCAATAACAATTTGAAATAAAATGTTGAGCCTTGTTGCGGCACCGACTCGACTCGCAGCTTACTTGCCATTAAATTGAGATATTTTTGACAGATGGTCAGGCCTAGGCCGGTGCCACCAAAGTGGGCTGAGATATGGCCTTGATGAAATGCTTCAAAAATATCGTGTTGCTGCACTATATCAATGCCAATACCACTGTCATGCACTGAAAATAACAACTGATCATCGTCATCATTCAACATTATTGATAAATGCACCGTGCCATCGCTGGTAAATTTAAGCGCATTGCCGACTAAATTTATTAGGATTTGTCGTAGTTTTCCTTGATCCCCAGTCACGACATACGATGTGCGGTCTAAATTGTGCGAAACTTGCCACAAGATATTTTTGTCTTTTGCTTTTAATGAGAACATCTCATCGATGGTGTCGATTAAATCAAGTAAATTGAACGCTTGGTTGAATATTTCGGTACGGCCAGCTTCAATCTTAGATAAATCTAACACGTCATCGATTAAGGCCAGTAAATGCTCACCGGACTTACCGACAATCTTTAGTGACTTTTGTTGTTGCTTTGCCACGTTACTGTCGCGTTGCAAAATTTGGGTATAGCCGAGAATAGCGTTCATTGGCGTACGTATTTCATGTGAAATGTTGGCTAAAAAAGTCGACTTTGCCCGGTTGGCGCTTTCGGCCTCGTGCTTGGCGGCAAGGGCCTGTTTTGTCGCTAAGTTTGCTTGCGTTGCCATGGCTTCTCGCTGCTGTACTTCTATTGCAAGACGTTGGTTTAACTTGAACTGTTGATGACTACTATTTTGTAAATCATGGATTATTTTGGCAATGGTTATAAAAACAAACATTACTAAGGCCGAAATCAGTATAACCATTTGAGTAAAAATATGGTTACCAGCAGATAACGGTTGTACTAAGGGTTGAGATATTTCGAGTACGCCTCTGACATCACCATTTTTCCAGTCTATCTTCGGTGAGTCTGGGTGGTTATTGTGGCAGTCAATGCATTGATCCAACATTATATCGGCAACGGCGTAACGTAAGCTTAAAACACCGCCTATGGTCTCTACTTTAATCACTGGTTCGGTCGGGGTTTTATTGAGTTGTTGCCAAGCGTGGCGCTCATAGTCACCGGTTAAGCCACCACTTTGGTTGCGCCATGGGAAAGGATAGGGGCTATATAGATTGAGTGTTACATCGTTGTCTGAGGTATTGATCTTTTCCCCTAACATCATGCTTAATGTGGCGGGCAGGGGAATTGCATTGGTATGGTGCTGATAATCGTGGGTAATGTTAAGGCCTAATTTTGTCGCAGTATTGATAACTTCAGAGGTATACAGGGCCCGAAATTGACTAATAATCTCGAGGTATTGGCGTGAGCTATTAGTAACGGATTGTTGAACTAGCTGGACGTTGAGCGCATTTATATGAAATAAAATGGCACTATAGCCAATAATAAAAATAAAAAGTAAGACTAATATGGGGTTTTTTTTCCATATTATTTTAATAAATCCCGTGAAACCTGTGCCGCTTGTTGATATTTGAGGCATAAGATTTGCTCCAATTAGCAAGTAGCATTGGCCTAAGGATAGACTAAAAACTAACTTATGGTTGGATATGATTAAAGCAATTAATTCAAATTGTTAACGCTATTGCAAAGCCAGATAATAAAGAAAATAATTCTTATTTAATTTGTGCGGATAGTGTGTAGTTATTTAGAGGGAATTAATTAGTTATTTTAGAAGTTTTGAGAAATTGGGCTCATTAATATTTTAATAGAATTTAAAATTTAATGATTGAAAACATTAAGAATGGAGCGACTTAGGAGGCTCGAACTCCTGACCTGAACCTTGGCAAGGTTCCGCTCTACCAGCTGAGCTAAAGTCGCATTTGGTGTGTTAGACATTTGTATATTAATTAAATTATTTAATTAATGGAGCGACTTAGGAGGCTCGAACTCCTGACCTGAACCTTGGCAAGGTTCCGCTCTACCAGCTGAGCTAAAGTCGCATTTAATGTGCTAAACATTCTGGTTTGAAATATTTAAATACTTAACAATAAAATAACTGTTAACGATAATGGAGCGACTTAGGAGGCTCGAACTCCTGACCTGAACCTTGGCAAGGTTCCGCTCTACCAGCTGAGCTAAAGTCGCATCTAATCTATCAAATACTTCTGGTGGTACTATTTCGAAATTTCCAATCCATCTTTTTTCAACAATAAATTGTCGGTTAAAATAATGGAGCGACTTAGGAGGCTCGAACTCCTGACCTGAACCTTGGCAAGGTTCCGCTCTACCAGCTGAGCTAAAGTCGCACTGGATTTTTAAATTGCTTGTCTAAGCAAGCGAGGCGCATTATAAATAAATTGAGCCGCGCTGCAAGTTCTTTTTACAAAAAAAGTGTCAACTGGTTAAATTTTGAAGAAATTAGCCTGATAATGGCGTAATTCGGCAATAGATTCGCGAATATCATCTAATGCTAAGTGGGCACCCGTTTTTACCACGCCGTCGAGCATTTTAGGGTTCCAGCGACGAGCCAGCTCTTTAATGGTGCTGACATCAATGTTGCGGTAATGAAAATATTGCTCTAACTCGGGCATATGGCGCGCCATGAAGCGGCGATCTTGACCAATGCTGTTACCACACATTGGTGAAATACCTTGATCAACCCAAGGAGCCAAAAATTCGAGGGTTTGTGCAATAGCATCGGCTTCAGTAATCGTGCTGGCCTTTACGCGTGTCACAAGTCCCGAAGCGTTATGGTGGGTCGTGTTCCATTCATCCATACCGTCAAGTGCAGCATCGCTTTGGTGAATAGCTAACACAGGACCTTCAGCCAACGTATTTAACTGGCTGTCGGTAACTATGGTCGCAATTTCGATTATTTTGTCGTGATCTGGATTTAACCCGGTCATTTCCAGATCGACCCAAACTAAGTTGTGTTGTTTATTATGAGATGGCATTAGCGCTATTTATAACCTTATTAACTGTTCGTCACTATAGTAGAGGAAATTTCTCTTTTTCCATAGTATGATTAGGCCTATTTTGTGAATTACTAACGATAAATTAAGATACTACTTTGGCTAAACAAAAAAAGTTAACGAAAGGGCAAATACGTCGGGTTCGCAGCAACCAAGATAAACGTTTGTCTTCATCGAAGAAAAATTCTCGTAATGTCGAATGGCAAGACAATCAATTAGGCGATCAAGAAGATGGACTAGTGATCAGTCGATATGGTCAGCACGCAGATATTGAAGCTGACGATGGCAATGTTCATCGCTGTAACTTGCGCCGGGCTATTGGCTCGATCGTGACCGGAGATCGGGTGGTTTGGCGTAAAGGCAACGAAACCTTTTCTGGCATTAGTGGCGTAGTTGAGGCCGTGCACGAGCGAACATCTGAGCTAACCCGACCAGACTATTACGATGGCGTAAAAGTTATTGCATCGAACATTGATCAGATCTTTATTGTGTCATCGGTGGTGCCCGCTTTTTCAAGTCAGATTATTGACCGCTATTTAGTCGCCGCTGAAAATGTCGAAATTAAACCGATTATCGTGCTCAATAAAATCGATTTGCTCGATGACGAAGGGCTAGAGTTACTTGACTCAATGCTAGAAGCCTATCGTGAGCTTGGTTATGAAGTGGTGATGTTATCAAGTCATACTGGCGAGTCGGTAGCGACTATTAACGGCATGCTCGACGGTAAGGTTAGCGTGTTCGTTGGTCAATCTGGGGTGGGTAAATCTTCGTTAATTAACGCACTAATGCCCGATGCTGAATTAGTCATTGGTGATGTTTCAGCAAACTCTGGTTTGGGTACGCATACCACGACTACCGCTAAACTGTTGCATTTTGCCCAAGGTGGCGACTTAATCGACAGCCCTGGCGTGCGTGAGTTTGGTTTATGGCATATAGATCCCGAACGCATTGCTTGGTGTTTTATCGAGTTTAGGCAGTATTTGGGTGGCTGTAAGTTCCGTGATTGTAAACATAACGACGATCCGGGTTGCTTGTTAGCTCAAGCGGTTGAAGATGAAAAAATTGATTCAGAACGCTTCGACAACTTCCATCGAATTATTGACTCTTTAGAAAATAACAAAGCGAATCGGCATATAGCTGGCTCGGAATAATCTTCTTTATACCTGCAACTTCATTGATTATGGGTATATATACTTTGCTTACAAGGATACTTAAGTGAATTTCAGTGATAAATTAAAAATCGTCGGTCAATATTGGTTACCTAAACATGCGCTATCACGCCTAACTGGTGCATTTGCAGCGGCCGAGTGTGGCAAGGTAACTACCGCTATTATTGGTTGGTTTATTAAACGCTACCAAGTCGACATGGCAGAAGCTGAGCGCGAACAACCACAAGACTATGTGACTTTTAACGATTTTTTTACCCGCGCATTAAAGCCGGGTTTGCGTCCAATTGCCCAAACTGACTTAGTGTTGCCAGTTGACGGCTGTGTTAGCCAATTAGGCCCGATGCAAACAGGACGAATTATTCAGGCCAAAGGGCACGACTATTCTGCATTTACCTTGTTAGGTGGTGACAAATCGCGTGCTAAGCCATTTAACCATGGTCATTTTGCGACTATTTATTTAGCGCCTAAAGATTACCACCGCATTCATATGCCAATGGACGCAACGCTGCGTGAAATGGTTTATGTACCGGGCGATTTATTTTCGGTTAATCCATTAACAGCAGCTAACGTGCCGGGTTTATTTGCCCGTAACGAACGTGTTGCCGCAATTTTTGATACCGAATTTGGCCCAATGGCGATGGTATTAGTCGGTGCAACAATCGTTGCCAGCATTGAAACATCTTGGCATGGCACCGTGACGCCACCGTCAAACCAGCTCGACAGTTGGGACTATCCAGCAGAGGGTGAGCAAGCTATTACCTTTAAAAAAGGCGATGAAATGGGGCTGTTCAAATTGGGCAGCACCGTCGTGATGTTGTTTGGCGATGACATGTTATCGCACTTTGAACCGCACTTAGTTGCTGGCACTGTCACTCGCCTTGGTCAGCCAATGGCTAGCTTAAATAATACGGCCGCCTCAGACCAATAATCAGAGACACTCGATGAATGACTATCAGCGTAGTTTAATTCAGCTGCACGGCGGGGTGCTGTTATTTGGCGGCACTTCGTTGTTTTCTCATTTGTTGCCTTGGTCGGCGCTCGACATTACCATGTTGCGCACCGCCATTGCTGCGCTGGCCTTAATGCTTATTATAAAGTATCAAGGTGATCGGCTAAGGCTTAACAGCGGCAAAGATTATCTGATGGCGCTAATATTAGGTCTGATTGTTGGCGCGCATTGGGTAACCTATTTTATGGCAATGCAGTTGTCTAATGTCGCCATTGGTATGTTAGCTTTTTTCTGTTATCCGGTAGTCACGGTTTTTCTCGAACCATTATTTAATAAAACCCGAGCCCATCAGCGTGACATTTTATGCGCGCTGGCTGTCTTTATTGGGGTTTATTTATTGATCCCCGAACTTGATGTTAGCAACGATACCACCCTTGGTATTGTAATTGGGGTGTTTTCTGGTTTCTTGTTTGCACTGCGTAATGTCTTACACAAACGTTACTTTAGTCATTACAAAGGCACCCAGGCGATGTTTTATCAAACCCTGGTGGTCGCCATTATGTTGTCGCCATTTCTTGAATTAGATCCGCTGACTATGAGTGGTTTGGTGGTTGATGGTCAGCTGGGTGAGTTTGGCCTGTTGTTATTGCTGTCGGTGGTGTTCACCGCGCTGCCACATTCATTTTTAGCCGGTAGCCTTAAGAATCTCTCAGCTAAAACTGCGGGGTTAATCTCGTGCTTGCAACCGCTTTATGGCGTGGTGCTAGCTGCACTTATTCTTGGTCAGTGGCCAAGTTCTATGGTGTATATTGGTGGCGCGTTAATTGTGATGTCAGCGGTATTTGAAACCATTGCCGTCACTAAAGGCTCGAAGAAAACCCGATAAAAAATCCCCGATGTTCGTTATTGAACATTGAGGGTTTAGCACTTCTATTATTCTGTCTTCGGTCACCAACTAGAAAGCAAACTTAAAAACCATTAAACACTGACTTTGCCGCTTTTACTGGGGCGGCATAATACGAGTCTGGGTTTAGTGCCAAGTCGATGCACTAATGCACTATACTCTTATGTCCCATACCCTGATGTCTCATACTTCGATACCAGATGTTCATCCTTGAACGTTGGAAGTTTATCCATTCTCTGCACTTATTTCTGTCTTAGATCATCAGTTAGAAAAGAAACTTAAAAAATCATCAAACACTGACTTTGCCGCTTTTACTGGGGCGGCATAACACGAGTCTGGGTTTAGTGCCAAGTCGATGCACTATGCCCAGATATCCTGATGTGCCATGCTTTGATGTCCGATGTTCGTCCCTGAACATCGAAAATTAACCACTTCACTTATTCTGTTTAGATTATTAGTTAGCAAAGAAACTTAAAAAATCATCAAACACTGATTT
>Ga0209395_1000518_pt1 | contig 56081 bp, 48 predicted proteins | sample GOMGulsemesocosm_3_FD_184635 | JGI IMG/M metagenome (GOLD analysis project Ga0209395, IMG submission 184635) | Methane-oxidizing microbial communities from mesocosms in the Gulf of Mexico - GOM9D Gulf of Mexico (SPAdes) (version 2) | ecosystem: Environmental > Aquatic > Marine > Cold seeps...
GCAGCAATCGCATCATCAATGGTCACTTGCAGCATACGGCGAGCTTCAGGGTCCATTGTCGTTTCCCACAATTGCTCAGGGTTCATCTCACCCAATCCTTTATAACGCTGGATTGCCATGCCACGGGAAGCTTCTTTCATCAACCAGGCTTTCATCTCTTCAACATTATCAACATGCTGAGTACGTTCACCACGCTTAACAAAGGAATCTTCAGTAAACATACCGTTAATCAGATCAGACATAGCAATCATACGTTTGTATTCAGCTGACGCAAAGAAAGTCTGCTCAAAGCGATAATGATTAGCAACACCATGGGACATGATTTCTACCGCGGGTAGATAGTGTCCACGCTCATCATCATGATCAACTTTGAACTCAAAACGGAAACCGGTTCGAACATCTTGCGGCATCATAGCTTTAAGTTCATCTAACCAAGCGCTGACTTTAGCTTCGTCTAGCAAGTCATCAGGCGTTAATGCAGAACAATACATGAGTTTGTTCATTACATCGGTAGGATAAACACGAGACATACGCTCTATATCGTCAGAAATCTCGATATAGTCATGCATTATTTTAGATAGGGCTTCACCTTGAATACCCGGTGCTTGATCATTCACAAACATTTGAGCACCAGAAAGCGCAACTTCAATTAAATGCTGCTCTAATGCCGCTTCATCTTTAAGGTATTGCTCTTGTTTGCCGCGGGCAATCTTAAACAAAGGTGGTTGAGCAATAAAGATGTGGCCACGCTCAATCACTTCAGGCATTTGACGGAAGAAAAAGGTTAACAATAAAGTACGAATGTGAGATCCATCCACGTCCGCATCTGTCATGATAACTATGCTGTGATAACGTAACTTCTCGATGTTAAATTCATCACGCCCAATACCACAACCTAGCGCCGTAATAAGTGTGCCAACCTCAACAGAGGATAGCATCTTATCAAAACGGGCTTTTTCGACGTTCAATATTTTACCTTTAAGCGGTAAGATAGCTTGCGTACGACGATCGCGGCCTTGTTTAGCAGAACCACCCGCAGAGTCACCCTCCACTAGGTATAGTTCAGAAAGTGCTGGGTCTTTTTCTTGGCAATCTGACAATTTACCCGGTAAACCCGCAATATCCAAAGCGCCCTTACGACGGGTTAAATCACGTGCGCGACGAGCCGCTTCACGAGCACGGGCAGCATCGATCATTTTATTAACAATAATTTTCGCTTCGCCCGGAGACTCTAAAAGGTACTCGTTTAAACGACGACTCATTTCTTGTTCTACAGCCGTTTTAACTTCTGAAGAAACTAACTTGTCTTTCGTTTGAGAAGAGAACTTAGGGTCTGGTACTTTAACAGAAACAATGGCAGTCAAACCTTCACGGGAATCATCACCGGTTGTGGCCACCTTATTCTTCTTAGCTAAGCCTTCTTTTTCAATAAAGGTATTAAGAGTACGGGTTAAGCCTGCACGGAAACCTGCAAGGTGAGCACCACCATCCCTTTGTGGGATATTGTTGGTATAGCAGTAAATGTTTTCCTGGAAACCTTCATTCCACTGCAAAGCCACTTCCACAGCGATACCATCGTCTAGGTCATCACGTTGACAGATGAAGTGAAATATTTGGTTAATTGGCGTTTTATTGGTATTCAAATGCTCAACAAATGAACGTAGACCACCCGTGTAATTAAATGCCTCTTCTTGACCGCTGCGCTCATCTTTTAAGTTAATTGATACGCCAGAGTTCAAGAAAGATAGCTCACGTAAACGTTTTGCTAAAATATCATAGAAAAATTTAATATTGCTGAATGTGTCTGCAGAAGGCTTAAAGTGTACTTGCGTACCATTAGCGCCAGCTTCGCCGATTTCTGCAATCGGTGCTAATGGATCACCGTGAGCATAATGTTGCTCATAAAGCTTGCCATCTTTTCGGATGGTCAATGTCAGGCTTTCAGATAGGGCGTTTACAACAGAGACACCCACACCATGTAAACCACCAGATACTTTATAAGAGTTATCATCGAATTTACCACCGGCGTGAAGGACAGTCATGATGACTTCGGCTGCTGATATTTTTTCTTCAGGGTGTATTTCAACGGGTATACCACGACCATTATCGGACACAGTAATAGATTCATCTGGATGGATGGTTACAAAGATAGTATCGCAATGGCCTGCTAACGCTTCATCAATAGAGTTATCCACCACCTCAAATACCATGTGATGTAAGCCGGTACCGTCATCCGTATCGCCAATATACATTCCCGGGCGTTTACGTACTGCATCAAGGCCTTTTAGAACCTTAATACTGGATGAATCGTAATTATTTTCGCTCATTTAACTCTCCTGCAAAGCATCACTCGGATAATGGGACAATTCGCCTGCTTTCATTTCAAAATGACGAACGTCGGTCGTCTCAGACCAGTCGTAATCCATTATTTCTGGTCCGACACTTGTAATAAAAATTTGGCTGTTTAGCGCTTCTAATAATTGACAGAGTTTGCCTCTGTGTTCCTTGTCTAGCTCAGCTGGTAAATCATCTACCAGAAATACAATTGAGCGTCCTGATTCAATTAACAACTTGCCTTGGGCTATTTTTAAGGCTGATACGACTAGTTTTTGTTGTCCACGAGAGAGGGCATCAAGGGCATCACCAGTGGGTGTTTTAACTCTCAAATCAGCTCTTTGAGGTCCGGTATTTGAATATCCAGACTCAATATCTCGTTGACGACTCGCATCGACCGCTTGGGCTAATGTTTTCTGCGCGTCCCAACCTTGGTATAGCTGCAGATTAACCTCAAGCCCTGAATTTAAGCTTAATAAAACCTCTTTAAAAACAGGAATTAAGCGATCTAGATAATCATGTCTATACTGATTAACCTCAGCGCCTAATCGAATCAACTCTTGATCAAATGCTAGCAATAATTTATCAGATATTTTACCACGTCTGAGTAAGGAATTGCGCTGTTTTAATGCTTTTTGCCAGCCTCTCCATGCATTTATAAATGCGGGTACATGGTGAAACACGCCCCAATCAATAAACTGCCGTCTAATCTTAGGTGAGCCTTCTAATAAACGAAATGCATCTGGATTGATTAGCTGTACAGGTAATGCCTGAGTGAGTTCAACCAGAGACTGAATTTTTTGCCCAGAAATACGGGCGTCGAGACCACCATCTAACTGGCGTTTTAAGCCTATTGGTTGAGGTATTTGGGCTAAACCTGTATCGCTTTCAATTAAACCAAAAATAACGCATTCAGATGTCTCTTTTTGAATATAGGTTTTATGTTTATGGCTACGAAAAGAGCGACCTAAGGATAAGAGATGTATGGCTTCGAGAATTGAGGTTTTTCCGCTGCCATTAGCACCAGAAATTAAATTTATTTGAGGGGATGGTTGAAAGCGGACCTTGGATAAGTTTCTTAACTGGGAAATGTCCAAGCGTTGCAGGGGCATAAAAACAGACCTTATGAGATAGCATTCAATGCCAAGCTAAGTACAAAGCTTGGCATTGAATAAATACCATTACAGACGCATTGGCATCACGACATATTGAGCCGCATGGCTATCAGACTCTTCAACTAACGCACTAGCCGTCGCATCATTCAAAGAAATTCTTACTTCTTGACTGTTTACCACTCCTAATACATCTAAAAGGTAACTAACGTTGAAGCCGACTTCTAGGTTTTCACCTTGATATTGAACCAATACGGATTCTTCCGCTTCTTCTTGCTCTGGGTTATTAGCAAAAACTTGCAACATACCATTAGCCAGAATTAAACGAACACCACGATACTTTTCATTAGATAATATCGAAGCGCGTAGAAATACTTGACGTAGTTCAAGGCGATCAGCAATGATTATTTTGTCATTATTACGCGGGATAACCCTATGATAATCAGGGAATTTACCTTCCACTAATTTAGACGTAAAAATATAATCAGCGACTTTTGCACGAATATGGTTTGAGCCTATTTGTAGCTCAACTGTCTCATCAGAATCGCTCAATAGACGATTCAATTCCAAAACACCTTTGCGTGGTACGATAACCTGAGTCAAATCACCCGATACTTGCGCATCTTCGATTGCTGTCGCAAGTCGGTGTCCGTCAGTCGCCACAACGCGTAATTGGCCATCAGCAACTTCAAACAGCATACCGTTTAAATAATAACGAACATCTTGGTTTGCCATAGCAAAGCCTGTTCGTTCAATCAATCGGCGTACACTGTTTTGTGCTACAACCACGCTTAAGTCACCTTGCATATCCTGGATATTAGGAAACTCATCAGCCGGTAAGGTTGATAGGGTAAAGCGTGAACGTCCTGAACGAATAACCGCACGAGTATCGTCAACAGTTAGTTCGATCACAGCGCTGTCAGGTAAACTCTTACAAATATCCATCAGCTTACGAGCAGGTACTGTAATGCGACCTTCCTGGCATTCATCCAATGCAATATGGCCAACCAATTCAACTTCTAAATCAGAGCCTGTTAGCGTTAATATATTATCTTTAACTTCTAACAATACATTTGCCAGTACTGGCATCGTTTGCTTACGCTCAACCACACCCGCAACAAGTTGAAGTGGTTTTAGAAGAGCCTCGCGGACAACTGAAAATTTCATTATTTTCCTCGTATTTATCAATCACGACCTTAGGTCGTCAAAATTCGCATAAGCTGCTTATAATCTTCACGAATATCTGAATCCGTATCCTGTAGTTCTTTGATCTTACGAATCGCATGAAGTGCCGTTGTATGATCACGACCACCAAAAGCGTCACCAATTTCTGGCAAGCTATGATTAGTCAATTCTTTCGCTAGTGACATAGCGACTTGTCTTGGACGCGCAATCGAACGATTACGACGCTTAGACAGTAGGTCACTTATCTTTATTTTGTAATATTCAGCCACAATACGCTGGATATTATCTATGTTTACCAATTTATCTTGCAGAGCAAGTAAATCTTTTAAAGATTCTCTTACAAAATCCGGAGTGATAGCACGACCGGTAAAATGAGAGTTAGCAATAACACGCTTTAAGGCACCTTCAAGTTCCCGTACGTTTGAGCGAATTTTTTGAGCAATAAAGAAAGCTGAATCATAAGATAATTTAATATTACTTTCATTAGCCTTATTCATCAAAATAGCAACCCGAGTTTCTAACTCTGGCGGCTCTATTGCGACGGTTAAACCCCAACCAAAGCGAGATTTAAGCCTATCTTCTAAGCCTTTAATTTCTTTTGGATAACGGTCACACGTCAGAATCATCTGCTGACCACCCTCTAATAAAGCATTAAAGGTATGGAAAAACTCTTCTTGGGTTCTGTCTTTACCGGCAAAAAATTGAATATCATCAATTAACAAAGCATCAACAGAGCGATAATAACGTTTAAAGTCATTAATCGCATTAAGCTGCAATGCCTTTACCATATCTGCGACAAAACGCTCCGAATGCAAATATACGACTTTCGCATTAGGGTTATGGCGCATTAACTCGGTACCCACAGCTTGCATTAAGTGAGTTTTACCTAGACCAACGCCACCATAAATAAATAAAGGGTTATAAGCACCACCTGGGTTCTCAGCAACTTGTAACGCGGCGGCGTGGGCCAGTTGGTTAGATTTACCTTCTATAAAGTTATCAAAGGTAAATGACTTATTAAGGTTAGCGCCATGATTAATGCCCCCTTCTACATCAACTTTTCGGTTTGATGCCGGAGATAAAGGTAACTGACCTTGTCGATAAGGCTCTAGATCACCAATTAAACCACTATCAGATAACTTTAGCGGTGCTTCAAATTCTAAGTCAGCATGCTTTTCAGTGCTATCTTCCATCAAGCTAAAACCTGGGCGATAAATCACATCACCTAACCTATCTTCAATCACAGGAGCGGTAACGGTTTCAATAATAGGGGAAGGCGCTGGTGGCCGACTAGGTTTGGCCAAATGCGGAGAACGCACAATAAAAGATAAAACAGGGGTAGGCTCGCTACCAGCAAACTCAGTTAATAGTTCTTTAATGCGAGTTTGATATTTATTACTCACCCAATCTAATACAAATCGATTCGGGGCTGACAGGATTAAATCGCCATTTGAGTTCACTTCAGCATTAAGAGGACGAATCCAAGTATTAAACTGTTGCGCTGAAAACTCATCTTGTAATCGCTTTTGGCAAAGATCCCAATACTCCAACGACACTAACTTTTACTCCTGCTGGACAAATAAAAAACAATTAAGCGCGAAATTCTAACGCTAAGAGCATTACTTATCCACAAAAAGATGAAATTTTGTTAAGAATACACAGAAAATAAGTAAACTGACTAAAAATGTTAATAACAGGTGTGGTTATTAACAGCGTAAAATAAAAACATTCATTTGTGGATAAAACAGCCAGTTATCAACATGAAAATAATCGTTTGTTAGTAACTTTATTCACAGGATTTTGTGGTTTTAATTTTTTGATTTTATTCACAATTCTTATTTATGCTTTACTGCCTGTGTATAGTTTTTATGAATTTACATTTTTTTAATCCACATGATCCATAAAGCCTGTTGATAAATTGTTAACCTATTATTTATTTATTATTTTTTTTTATTGGCGCTTAAATGATTGAATTCACAGTAAAACTCCAATAAAATTCGCCGCCTGATTTTGAATCAAAATGAAGAGGCTTGGCTAAGGCTAACCCTCAAAACTGAAACACTGCTTAAGTAGTGAGAGAAAGAAAATGAAAAGAACTTTTCAACCTAGCGTTCTAAAACGTAAACGTAACCACGGTTTCCGTGCCCGCATGGCAACTAAAGGCGGTCGTGCTGTACTAACACGTCGTCGTGCTCGTGGTCGTAAGTCTCTAAGCGCATAAGCCGTTTATGACAGACTTTTGTTTTCCCCGGCAGGTCAGATTACTGACAGCTGGGGATTATCAAACCGTATTTAATCACACCTCTTGTAAAGTCTTTGCTGGCGAATTTCTTCTATTAGCCGTAAAAAGAGATGACGACCTATCTAGGTTGGGTCTCATTGTTGCTAAGAAAAATGAAAAACGAGCAGTAGGACGAAACCGCATCAAACGACTGGTTCGGGATTCTTTCCGTCACCATAAAGTCGAGCTCGCTGGATTTGACGTTGTCTTTCTAGCACGCCAAGGAATTAAAGAGTTAGATAACCCAACTTTGTCAAAACGAATCGATAAAGCATGGCATCAACTTATTAAAAGGTCTAAAAAAGCCAATAATCAGCCAAAAGACACTAAAGCCAAACAGAAATAGGCTGAAAAAAGCTTGAAAGGCTGGTTTAATAACGCCAGTTTTTTCGTGAAGCTTTTGTCTGACATACGCTACCTACATTGGCAGGATGTGAAAGTCGTGAGTTTCAGGGCTTAGCCCTTCTTTTAACCATACAATATTAGTTGAATACCATGGATTTCAGACGTTATTTTTTATGGGGTGCACTTTTTGTTGTTGGCTACATGCTGTTTTTACAGTGGAACCAAGACTATGGTTCTGTGGCGACAAGTAATGCTGCTCAAACAACCCAAACACAAGCTTCTAACAATACTGACATACCTTCAACGGTTGTAGCGCCTGCTGCTGCCAATGATATTGTGGTCAACTCTCAGCAGCCAGCCTCTGAAACACTTATCCAAGTTGTTACCGATGCATTGATTGTTTCAATCGATCCAACTGGCGGCGATATTGTGAAGGCATCTTTGCCTAACTACAAAAAAGCACAAGCATCTAACGAACCTTTTGTTTTATTAGACAATGGCATTGAGCGTACTTATGTCACTCAAAGTGGTCTTGTCGGTCCAAATGGTCCTGACGCAAACAAAGATGGACGTCCTGTTTATCGTACTGATCAAAAGCAATATCGATTGGGTGATGGTGAAGACAGCCTAGCGGTTAACCTTTACTTTACCGATGCACAAGGTGTTCAGTATACAAAAACCTATACCTTCACACGTGGTCAGTACTCAGTACGTCAACAAATCACGGTTGATAACAATAGTAATATGCCATGGCAAGGTAATCTGTTTGCACAAATTAAACGTGACAACACAGAAGATCCAAGTGCCTCAAGTGGCATGGGTCTACAGCCTTACCTAGGTGGTGCTATTTCGACAGAAACAACACCTTATTCCAAGGTTAGTTTCTCTGATATGGCAGAAAGCCCAACTAAAGTTACCGCAACGGGTGGCTGGGTAGCGATACTACAACATTATTTTGTCAGTGCCTGGGTACCTGATAATAGCCATAAAGCAACCTTGTATACGCGTCAAAAAGGTGACTTCAATATCATAGGGTTTACCGGCTCTAGTGTAGAAATAGCTGCTGGAACTCAAGGTACTTTAAGCTCAACACTGTATATTGGTCCTAAATTACAGGATCAATTAGGTGAAACGGCAACGAACCTAGAATTAACCGTCGATTACGGTTGGTTATGGTGGTTAGCACAACCACTATTCTGGCTATTAACTATGATCCAGTCCTTCGTTGTGAACTGGGGTGTCGCGATTATTCTTGTGGTTGTTGTGGTAAAAGCCTTGTTCTTCAAGCTTTCCGCTGCAAGTTACCGTTCAATGGCGAAAATGCGTAAATTTGGTCCTGAGCTAGCTCGTTTACGAGAACAGCATGGTGATGATAGACAGAAGATGTCTGCTTCCATGATGGAGCTCTATAAGAAAGAGAAGATAAACCCGCTCGGTGGTTGTTTACCTATCTTGGTTCAGATGCCTGTGTTCTTATCCTTATACTGGGTATTGATGGAAAGTGTGGAACTACGTCACGCTCCTTTCATGCTTTGGATTAATGATCTATCAGCAATGGACCCTTATTTCGTACTGCCAATCCTTATGGGTATCAGTATGTTAGGTCAACAAATGTTGAACCCAACACCTCCAGATCCAATGCAAGCCCGTATTATGAAGATCATGCCAGTGGCATTTACCTTCTTCTTCTTGTGGTTCCCAAGTGGTTTGGTACTTTATTGGGTAGTTAATAACTCTTTATCTATCTTACAACAATACATAATCACCAAACGTATTGAGAGAGAAGACTAGTCTTCAAGTAAGATTCGAAACCAATAAAAAGGACCTCTAATGAGGTCCTTTTTTATGACCACTTATTTATCATTAACCCTATCTAACATCTTGTGATAACACAGAGACTAACTGATAATTTAATGACTATTTTCATTGCTAGACAGCATAAAGGCATATCATGACTGAATTAAGCCAAGTCCTAGATAAAGATACAATTGCGGCTCAAGCCACACCACCGGGAAGAGGTGGTGTCGGTATTGTCAGGTTATCAGGCCCCTTAAGCTTAACGATTGCAGAACAAATTTTAGGCTATAAGCCCACCCCGAGACATGCTCACTATGGTCCTTTTATGGACGCTAAAGCAGAGCAAATAGATTTAGGCATAGCAATTTACTTCCCGAACCCAAATTCTTTTACCGGTGAGGATGTGATTGAGTTTCAAGGCCATGGTGGGCCTGTCATTATTGATATGTTACTCACTCGAGCAGTAGAACTAGGTGCCAGACTCGCCCGTCCTGGAGAGTTCTCAGAGCGCGCTTTCTTGAACGATAAGATGGACCTCACCCAAGCAGAAGCAATTTCCGACTTAATTGATTCGGCCTCAACCCAAGCCGCTAAGTGCGCTTTAAGATCCCTACAGGGCGCATTTTCTAAGCGTATTGATAAATTGGTTGAATCATTAATTCATCTGCGAATTTATGTAGAAGCAGCAATCGACTTTCCAGAAGAAGAAATAGATTTCATTGGGGATGGTAAGGTCGCTAATGAGCTTGCAGAGATTCAACAAAACTTGTTAGCGGTACAAAAAGAAGCAAAGCAGGGCGCTATTATACGAGAAGGTATGAGTGTCGTCATTGCAGGCCGCCCTAATGCGGGTAAGTCCAGCTTGTTAAATGCGTTATCGGGTAAAGACTCCGCCATAGTCACCAGTATTGAAGGCACCACCCGTGACGTCTTACGTGAACAAATTAATATTGATGGTATGCCGCTGCATATTATTGATACAGCAGGCCTGAGAGAAAGTCCCGATGAAGTCGAGCAGATAGGGATTGAAAGAGCATGGCAAGAAATACATAAAGCCGATCGTATTTTACTTATGGTCGATAGTAAATCATCTTCAAGTGCTACAGATCCAGAGCAGATATGGCCAGAGTTTGTCGCACAACTGGCTAACCGTGATAATTTGACCCTGGTGCGAAATAAAGTTGACCTAACCCAAGAAGCGGTTGGTGTGACTCACATAAACGGCGTCCCGGTTATTTCTTTGTCCGCTAAGAATCAAGATGGTGTCGAATACCTTACTCAGCACTTAAAAGACGTAATGGGTTACGACAGCACCACTGAAGGCGGTTTTATTGCCCGTCGTCGACATATTGAAGCACTCAATAAAGCGCAAAGCTTTTTAGACGCTGGATCGTTACAGCTACATGACTTTGGTGCAGGAGAGCTATTAGCTGAAGACCTTAAAGAAGCACAAAATGCCTTAAGTGAAATTACAGGCGCATTCACCAGTGATGATTTATTAGGTCGGATTTTTGGTTCTTTCTGTATCGGTAAATAATCATTAAAGGCAGATAAAACATCATTTTATCTGCCTTTAACATCCCCTTAGCTAATCAAGTCTCTTCATTCCCCTCACTCTAAAAATCCAGGCTAAGTATCTCAATCCTTAGGCCCAATTATTAAAACCTTGATAACGACTGCCTTACTAGCCAATTCAAGTAAGTCCTTCTTAGGCTTCTTAAACACCAATCTCTTAATCTAGGGAAACTGCGATTAACTAATCTCTTCTCAGTCTTATCAGTAAAAACCTCAAGCAAGGCATCAGGTTGAAATTCTAATTAACTAAAGTCGTGAGCACATTTGGCAAGGAACAACACTAGTTGCCACTTTAAAACCAATAGAGCCTGACCTAAAAGCTTTGTATCTCAATTGAGAAGCTAATCAATTGAATGACTATGAAGTTTCGCCCCTCACCTTAAGCCTCAGCTACTTTATACACTGCTGAGGCGGGAGGAGTTATTCGCAGGCTTGCTAGCTTTTTTAGTTAAAACGAGACTGATCCCTAGATTTGAAGTCGACAGTTTGTTGCAGATTGATTGAACTAGGCTCTGAGTAAATATCATTTATTTAAAAACGAAATTATGAGGGCATAAGGTTCAAGATTAATGCTTATTAACAAATTAAGGCAGTTACCCACTGAGTATTTCTAGCCAATTAGTGGAAAACTTTTCATCAACAAGCAATATTATTCACATTTTTAACGAAAAAGTGAAAAAAAATGAAAGTTTTTCAACTATTTCATTGTGGATAGATTTTTTTAGAAAATGTATTAACGGATGCGTTAAAAGTCTAGTTTTATCAACAGAATCATAGTGTTATACATATGTGATGGCGACTTCTATGCTTGTTAATAAGTATGGTGATATCCTACTATTAAGTTTTGCACAGTTTTGAACAAGTCAGGGTAAATAAAATCGCTCTGTATAACTAGGCATATTATGCACATGTTTAGGTTATCCACATAACAGCTTAATCCCTCTAGTTTAAACAAGTTATTATGTCTATATGATAATGATTTATATGAGTTTTATTCAATTATCAACAGAAAAACCCTCCTTATATAGTAACTATAACTATAAGAAGAAACATACATATATACTTATATATTATTAATGATGACCGGGGTTAACAAGCTGACTTGGCTTTCTTTTTGAAATTTTGGCTTTATACTAGCGCCCTCAAATTCGAGCATAGTTCGTTTTTATTCATATTCGTTTTCATACAAGTAATACCGAGGTTCAAGTGGATTTCCCAAGTCGCTTTGATGTAATTGTTGTTGGTGGTGGTCATGCCGGCACTGAAGCGGCGTTAGCTGCAGCACGCACAGGTGTAAAAACCTTACTTTTAACACATAACATAGAAACGTTAGGGCAGATGTCTTGTAACCCTGCGATCGGTGGCATTGGGAAGTCTCACCTAGTAAAAGAAATTGATGCTTTAGGCGGTGCAATGGCACTTGCTACAGACAAAGCAGGTATTCAATTTAGAACTCTAAATTCCCGTAAAGGACCCGCGGTGAGAGCAACACGTGCTCAAGCTGACCGTGTTCTTTACAAAGCTGCCATTCGAGAAATGTTAGAAAACCAAGAGAATCTTTGGTTATTCCAACAATCTGTTGAAGATCTTATTGTTGAAAATGGTACTGCCTGTGGGGTTATCACTCAAACTGGCATTCGTTTTCAAAGTAAAACGGTCGTATTGACAGCGGGAACTTTCCTAGGTGGATTAATTCATGTCGGACTTCAAAATTATGCTGGGGGCCGTGCAGGCGATCCACCATCAATTGGTCTTGCTGAAAAGCTAAGAGCTTTGCCGTTTAGAGTAGATAGACTAAAAACAGGTACGCCACCAAGGATTGATGCCCGTTCAGTTGATTTTAGTGTGATGCAAGCCCAACCTGGTGATGATATTACACCTGTTATGTCTTACATGGGCTCAAGAGCATTACATCCGACACAGATTAATTGTTTCATTACCCATACTAATGAAAAAACCCATGACATTATTCGCAGTGGTATGGACCGATCACCTATGTACACAGGTGTCATTGATGGTATTGGTCCAAGATACTGCCCATCAATAGAAGATAAGATTGTCAGATTCGCGGATAAAAATTCACATCAGATATTTGTTGAACCAGAAGGCTTAACAACTCATGAGCTTTACCCCAATGGTATATCAACCTCATTACCCTTTGATGTACAAATTGAGCTAGTTCGCTCAATGAAAGGCTTTGAAAATGCACATATCACACGACCAGGTTATGCCATTGAATATGATTACTTTAATCCGCAGGATTTAAAATACTCATTAGAAACCAAACATATGCCTGGATTGTTCTTCGCCGGTCAAATAAACGGCACAACAGGGTATGAAGAAGCGGGCGCTCAGGGATTATTAGCGGGCTTAAATGCCTCTTTATTGGCTCAAGAAAAAGACGCTTGGTGTCCACGACGCGACGAAGCCTATATTGGCGTTTTGGTAGACGATTTGATTACCATGGGAACAAAAGAACCCTACCGTATGTTTACCAGTCGTGCCGAATATCGTTTGATTCTTCGTGAAGACAATGCCGATTTACGTTTAACAGAAAAAGCACGTGAACTGGGATTAATTGATGATGAGCGTTGGGCCGCATTTAGCGCTAAAAAAGAAGCCATTGAGATTGAACACGCTAGGTTAAAATCTAATTGGATTGTGCCAAACTCTGACGCAGCAGCATCGATTAATCCGAAGTTAGAAAACCCTATTTCTCATGAATACAGTTTAATGGATCTTTTGAAACGTCCTGGTGTTGAATATGCCGATGTCGCAAATCTTAAAGATGCACCTGAACACCCGGTTTCAGAGCAGGTGGCAGAACAGGTTCAAATAGCGGTAAAGTATGCGGGTTATATAAGTCGCCAAGCTGATGATATTGAACGATTACGTCGTCAAGAAAATACGCCACTACCTGTTGATATGGATTATGCCAACATCGAAGGTTTGTCGAATGAAGTGAAACAAAAGTTAATTGAAGCTAAGCCTGAGACCCTCGCATCGGCATCAAGAATACAAGGGATTACCCCGGCCGCGGTTTCATTATTGTTAATCAGTCTTAAAAAACGTGCCATTGCGAGCAAAAGTGCCTAGAATCAGCAGCCGTTAACCTAATTTTTACGGAATTGATTTTGTCACATTTTGAGATTATTCAGAAAGGCGCCCAAACTATGGGTGTCGATCTTACTGAGCTAACTGTTCAAAAGTTAGTTGATTACCTTGCTCTACTGCAAAAGTGGAATAAAGCATACAACCTCACCGCGATCCGCGATGTCGATCAAATGATTGCATTACATTTGATCGATAGCCTATCTACGATTCCTTATATTCAAGGTGATCATATTATTGATGTTGGAACTGGCCCAGGATTACCTGGCATGGTTCTCGCTATCTGTTTACCTGAAAAGAAATTTACCCTGTTAGACAGTAACGGTAAAAAAACACGTTTTTTAACCCAGGTAAAAATGGAGTTAGGCGTTGATAATGCGACGGTTGCTAATGAAAGGGTTGAACAACATGCGTTAGCGGGTCAATACGACCATGTCATCTCTCGTGCCTTCGCATCATTACAAGATATGATAAATTGGACACTGCCATTACCTAAAGAGAATGGAAACTTTTTAGCAATGAAAGGCGTTTACCCTGAACAAGAAATTAAAGAGTTACCCTCTGAAGTATTTGTGGAAACGGTACATAGTTTGACTGTTCCCCATGTGGATGCTGAGCGCCATTTGGTTGTTATGAAACGTAAAGGAAGCGAGTAATGGCAAAAATTATAGCCGTCACTAATCAAAAGGGAGGTGTCGGAAAAACCACCACATGCGTTAATTTAGCCGCCTCTTTGACTGCTATGAAGCGCAGAGTGTTATTGATTGACCTTGATCCACAAGGAAACGCCACAACAGGCAGTGGTATCAATAAAGAAGATTTAGAAACCAGTGTATTCGATGTACTTGTAGGGACACATGGCGTTAAAGACGTTGCTATTGATGTCGAACCGGCAGGTTATAGCGTTTTGCCTTCAAATGGTGATCTAACCGGCGCTGAGGTGGTGTTATTAGACCTACCAAGTAAGGAGACACGCTTACGTTCAGCGCTTTATGAAGTGGAACAAGAGTACGATTTTATTCTACTAGATTGTCCACCTTCATTGAATATGTTGACCGTGAATGCTTTAGCCGCCGCACAAGGCGTGCTTATTCCGGTGCAATGTGAATATTATGCGTTAGAAGGTCTTACCGCGTTATTACAAACGATAGAGAAGATTACACAGGCTTTAAATCCTACTTTAGCAATCGAAGGCATACTTCGTACCATGTATGATCCAAGACCAAGCCTTACCCATGATGTATCGCAACAATTGACTAAGCATTTTGCCGATCAAGTTTATGATACCGTGATTCCTCGTAATATTCGTTTGGCTGAAGCGCCAAGTTATGGCTTGCCTGTTCTGCATTACGAAAAACAATCTCGCGGCGCGATTGCATATCTTGCATTGGCGGGTGAGTTTATTCGAAAAAACCAAGATTAAAATGTAATTGGTTTACTTAAAATTAAGCTAAATAGCAGCATTTCAAGCATGTTTCTGTTTATTAAGAAGCATTATTTGATTAAAGGGTTGAAAGATGACAGTTAAAAAACGTGGTTTAGGTAGAGGATTAGATGCCTTGTTAGCGCCTCAGGTTGTTGCTAATGAGCAGCAAACAGATGAGCCAACTGAGCAGCTCAATGGATTAACCTATCTTGATCATGACCTGTTGTGTAAAGGCAAGTTTCAGCCACGCCGTGATATGAATTCGGTGCAACTTGATGAGCTGGCAATCTCAATTAAACAGCAAGGCATCATGCAACCGATTGTTGTACGCCCAGTCAGTAGCGGAAAATATGAAATTATTGCGGGTGAAAGACGTTGGCGTGCCGCAAAAATCGCAGAATTATCGAAAGTCCCCGTAATTGTCCGTCATGTTGAAGATTCTGACGCGATTGTATTAGCTTTGATTGAAAATATTCAAAGGGAAGATCTAAATCCAGTTGAAGAGGCGATTGCATTACAGCGTTTGATCGAAGAGTTTGAACTTACCCAACAAGAAGTTGCCGATACTGTTGGAAAATCACGCTCAGCCGTTGCTAATCTATTGCGCTTATTGAGCCTGACACCCGAAGTGAGACGTTTATTAGAACATGGTGACTTGGAAATGGGTCATGCCCGTGCTTTGCTTCCCTTAGATCACGATGAACAAATTCAGGCAGCCTCTCAAGTGGTCACAAAAAGCATGTCAGTGAGAGAAACTGAACGGCTAGTGAAGTCGATTCAGTTTAGTCATCAAAACAATGAGAAAGAAGCAGTAACTTTGCCTGATTTTAGTCAAAGGGAAGAGCGCATTAGTCAAAAAATCAATGCGGCAGTGAAGATACAACAAAACCCGAAAGGTAAGGGGAAGTTGGTGATAGAATACCGAAACCCTGAACACCTTGAATTATTGCTAAGTGAGCTATTTGAGACCAATTAATGACCTCGTATGCGTTTTTTTTGTGCATTTTTTTCATAAAATGTAAGAATCATCGACATGAATCGCGTACTACTGTTGAACGAGTCACCTATTCCCCCTATAATGCGTCGAATTTTTAACCTCTAGGGTATTTTATGAATTCAAATTAAGCATTTGAGTTCGTTAAATAAGCGGGTAATAATTCGGTTTATTTAAGCAATAAAACTAGGGTTTTGAGTAATAATGACAAACAGCAAGCCACTAAGTTCTAAAGAACTTATGAAAGCGAAAAAAACAGAGGTGTTCTTATTTGTTTTTTTCCAATTTTTGGCCGCATGTGTCATCACAATTGTTATTTACATTGCAAATAGTGAATTATCTGCCTACTCATTTTTTTTAGGCGCTATCGCAAGTGTAATACCAAGCGCTTATATGGCTATTAGAGTGTTTGGTGGTAAAAAAGTTAGACCTGCACAGGAAATTGCAAAATCTTTTTATAAAGGTGAAGCAGGTAAGTTAATCATTACCGCATTGATGATGAGTCTGATTTTTAGCCTAGTTAAACCATTGGCTGCAGGGTTCTTCTTTGCAGGTTTTGGAATCACAGTTTTAAGCCATTGGCTTAGCCCTTTTGTGCTCAGACATTAAGTCGTAAAGCACAGCAGGATGACAGTTTTTAATCATTAAAGAGCGTGGATAGATAATATGGCAAGTGAAAATCCAACAGCTTCTGAATATATTCAGCATCACCTTCAGAATTTGACCTATGGTCAACATCCTGATGGAACATGGGGTATTGCCCATGGTGCAGCAGAAGCAGCCGAAATGGGCTTTTGGGCAATTCACCTAGATACAATGGGTTTCTCCATTGGACTGGGTTTATTGTTCATATGGCTTTTTAGAAAAGCGGCTAAGAAGGCATCTGTAGAGACACCTTCAGGTTTGCAAAACTTTGTTGAACTAATGGTTGAGTTCGTTGACGGCAGCGTTAAAGAAACCTTCCATGGTAAAAGCAATGTGATTGCACCATTAGCACTAACGATTTTTGTTTGGGTATTCTTAATGAATACCATGGACTTAATACCCGTTGATTTCCTTCCTACGTTAGCAGCTCTTGCTGGTATCCCTTACTTTAAAGTGGTTCCAACAACAGACATGAATGCGACACTAGGTATGGCATTCTCTGTTTTCTTCTTGATTATCTTCTATAGCATCAAGGTGAAAGGTATTTCTGGATTTATTGGTGAGTTAACCTTACAACCTTTCGGTAAGTGGATGATTCCATTCAACTTATTGCTTGAAGGTGTTGGTTTAATTGCAAAACCAATCTCCCTAGCATTGCGACTTTTCGGTAACCTGTACGCAGGTGAGTTGATCTTTATCTTGATCGCTATTTTACCGTTCTGGGTACAGTGGGCGCTTTCTGTCCCATGGGCAATTTTCCATATCTTGGTCATCGTATTGCAAGCATTCATCTTCATGATGCTAACAATCGTATACCTAAGTATGGCACACGAAGATCACTAAGATCTTGGTGTAAAACGAGCACAGAGTTATATAAAGTTTTTTTAAACCTTCAATCTAAAACTATGAAAATTAGGAGTTAAAATGGAAACTGTAGTTGGTCTTACTGCGATAGCTGTAGCCCTTCTTATCGGTCTAGGTGCCCTTGGTACTGCGATTGGTTTCGGTCTACTAGGCGGAAAATTCTTGGAAGGCGCTGCGCGTCAACCTGAGATGGTTCCAATGTTACAAGTTAAAATGTTCATCGTAGCGGGTCTTCTTGATGCCGTAACTATGATCGGTGTAGGTATTGCGTTGTTCTTCACTTTCGCAAACCCATTCGTTGCTCAGGTTGCTGGCTAAGTTTTTGCTTCTTTTGCAAAACTTTTATAAACGACTTAGAGCGAGGATATTAGCGTGAACTTAAATCTCACACTTGTAGGCCAAGCTATCTCGTTTGCCTTTTTTGTCTGGTTCTGCATGAAATTTGTGTGGCCACCAGTTATTGCCGCTCTTGAAGAGCGTAGCAAAAAAATTGCAGATGGTTTAGACGCAGCTAACCGTGCCTCACGTGATTTAGAATTGGCTCAAGAAAAAGCCATTCATATATTACGTGATAGCAAGGGACAAGCGGCCGAAATTATTGAACAAGCCAACAAACGGGCTAACCAAATTATTGACGAAGCAAAAGAGCAAGCATTGGCTGAAGGCCAACGTTTGCGTGATGCAGCAAACTCAGAGATTGATCAAGACGTTGTACGTGCTAAAGAAGCACTACGCGCTCAAGTCTCTCAACTTGCTCTTCTAGGTGCTGAGAAAATTTTGGGTGCCACTGTTGACGAGAAAGCCCACAGCGAACTAGTTGAAAAACTAGCACAAGAGCTTTAAGCGAGGGTCCAATGGCTGAATTAATGACAGTCGCTCGCCCGTATGCCAAAGCTGCGTTTGAAGTTGCTCGTGAGCAAGGTCAAGTAGCAGAATGGGCCAATATGTTAAACGTATTGGCTAGTGCTGCGAGTGACAAAACATTAGCACAGGCAGTGCAAAATCCTGCTTTTAGTGCTGATGAAAAAGCAAACGCGCTAGCAGATGTTTGCAATGAAGTAATGACTGAACAAGGTATAAACTTTGTGAAGTCGTTGTCGGATAATAACCGCCTAACTCTTTTGTTGGCGATTTCCGAATTGTTTAATCAGTTCAAACTGAATTTCGAAAAAGCAGTCGACGTTAATTTGACGGCCGCTTTCGAATTAACAGCAGAACAAGAGCAAGCAATCAGTACTTCATTGAGCAAAAAGTTGGACCGTACCGTCAACTTGGCGACTGAAACAGACGCAAGCCTTATCGGTGGCGTGGTTATCCGTACAGGCGATTTAATCATCGACGGATCAGTTCGCGGGAAACTAGCGAAACTGGCCGAGGCGATAAACTCCTAGCGTTTCGAAAAATCGAAACCAGGGTTGAGGAATTTAGCATGCAGCAACTGAATCCATCTGAGATCAGCGAGATTATCAAGAAGCGCATCGAGAACCTTGATGTGACTTCTGAAGCCCAAAATGAGGGCACAATTGTCAGCGTAGCAGACGGTATCGTATTGATTCACGGTCTGGCTGATGTAATGTACGGGGAAATGATCGAGTTCCCTGGTGGTGTTTATGGTATGGCATTGAACCTAGAGCGTGACTCTGTAGGTGCTGTAGTATTAGGCGGCTATCAAAATCTTGTCGAAGGTCAAAAAGTTAAGTGTACTGGTCGTATTTTGGAAGTTCCAATCGGTCCAGAACTACTTGGTCGTGTTGTTAACGCATTGGGTGCTCCAATCGATGGCAAAGGCCCGGTAAACGCTAAACTGACTGATGCGGTTGAAAAGGTTGCACCTGGTGTAATCGAACGTCAATCAGTAGACCAGCCAATTCAAACTGGTTATAAAGCCATTGATGCAATGGTACCTGTAGGTCGTGGTCAACGTGAGTTGATTATCGGTGACCGTCAGGTAGGTAAAACAGCACTTGCTATTGATACAATCATTGCTCAAAAAGGCAGTGGTATTAAGTGTGTGTATGTTGCCATTGGTCAAAAGCAATCTACTATCGCTAACGTAGTACAAAAGCTTGAAGAAAACGGTGCATTAGAGTACACAACAATCGTTGCTGCTGGCCCTTCTGACCCTGCTTCTATGCTTTACCTAGCACCTTATACAGGTTGCACAATGGGTGAGTACTTCCGTGACCGCGGAGAAGATGCACTAATTATATATGATGATTTGACTAAACAAGCTTGGGCTTACCGTCAAATCTCATTGCTACTACGTCGTCCACCAGGTCGTGAAGCGTATCCTGGTGACGTATTCTATCTTCACTCTCGTCTTCTTGAACGTGCTTCTCGTGTAAACGTTGAGTATGTTGAGAAATTCACCAATGGTGAAGTGAAAGGTAAGACTGGTTCTTTGACTGCTCTTCCTATCATCGAGACTCAAGGTGGTGACGTATCAGCATTCGTACCAACCAACGTAATCTCCATCACTGATGGTCAGATTTTCTTGGACACAAGCTTGTTCAATGCGGGTATTCGTCCTGCAATGAACGCGGGTATCTCTGTATCCCGTGTTGGTGGTGCTGCACAAACTAAAATCGTTAAGAAACTAGGTGGCGGTATCCGTCTTGCCCTAGCTCAGTATCGTGAATTGGCGGCTTTCGCTCAGTTCGCATCTGACCTTGACGCTGCTACTCGTAAACAGCTAGAGCATGGTAAACAGGTTACTGAACTGATGAAACAGAAACAGTTTAGCCCTATGTCTATAGCTGATATGGGCGTAATCCTTTACGCTGCCAACGATGGCTTCCTTGTAGATGTTGAAACAAACAAAATTGGTAGTTTTGAACAATCTTTGCTTAGCTACATGAACAGCGAACACGCTGATCTTATGGCTGACATTAACAAAACTGGCAATTATAACGGCGAGATTGAAGCGACTTTTAAAGCGGCAATCGAGAAGTTTAAAGCGACACAAACTTGGTAATTAATTGGTGGGAATTGCTCTAGGGCAGTTCCCACCAGTTTATATTTGCAGTTTGTGAATTAACATTCTCACAAGGGCAGTTCATTATGGCAGTCGGAAAAGAGATACGCACTCAGATTTCGAGCATTAATAATACGCGTAAAATTACTCGCGCTATGGAAAAAGTAGCTGCAAGTAAGACGCGTAAAGCTCAGGATCGTATGGCCGCTTCTCGTCCGTATGCGGATCGAATTCGCCAAGTAATTGGCCATTTGGCTAATGCGAATCCTGAGTATAAACACCGTTACCTTACCGAACGTGAGGCGAAGCGTGTTGGTTATATCGTAATCTCTTCTGACCGTGGGTTATGTGGCGGCTTGAATATTAATGTATTCAAGAAAGCCTTAAAAGATATGGCACAGTTTGCTGACGACGGTATCGAAATCGATATCTGTGCGGTTGGCTCAAAAGCTGTTTCATTCTTCAAAAACTACGGCGGAAACGTTACAGCAGCCGTTACCGGATTAGGTGACGCACCTGAAGCAGAAAACCTAGTAGGTAGTGTGAAGGTAATGCTGGACGCATTTGATGAAGGTCGAATTGATCGTCTCTATGTTGTATCTAATGAGTTCGTGAATACCATGACTCAGCAACCAGGCGTCGAGCAACTTCTACCTCTTAATGCGGAAGAGAATGCAGAGTTACAGCACCACTGGGACTACATCTATGAACCAGAAGCAATTGAGATTTTGAACGATTTATTAGTTCGCTATATTGAATCTCAAGTGTATCAGTCAGTTGTTGAAAACATAGCGTGTGAGCAAGCAGCTCGTATGATTGCTATGAAAAACGCAACGGACAACGCTGGTGACATCATTGATGAATTACAGTTGGTGTACAACAAGGCTCGTCAGGCAGCGATCACTCAGGAAATTTCTGAGATTGTTAGCGGCGCGGCAGCGGTTTAAGGTATTTAGGTATTAAGAGGATCCGAACATGAGTAGCGGACAAATTGTACAGATTATCGGCGCGGTAATCGACGTGGAATTTCCACGTGATAGTGTGCCAAAAATATATGATGCCCTTACGATCGAGGGTAAAGCGTTGGTGTTGGAAGTACAACAGCAACTAGGTGACGGTATGGTACGTACTATCGCCATGGGTTCAACTGAAGGTATGAAGCGTGGCTTGGAAGTAGAAAATACTAACAAACCAATCTTTGTTCCAGTTGGAACCAAAACTCTAGGACGTATTATGGACGTTCTGGGTAATCCGATTGATGAAAAAGGTCCAATTGGCGAAGAAGACCGTTGGGCTATTCACCGCGAAGCGCCAAGCTACGCGGAACAATCTTCCGATAACACACTTTTGGAAACAGGCATCAAGGTCATCGACCTTATCTGTCCGTTTGCAAAAGGTGGTAAAGTTGGTCTGTTTGGTGGTGCCGGTGTTGGTAAAACCGTAAACATGATGGAACTTATCCGTAACATCGCGATTGAGCACAGTGGTTATTCTGTGTTCGCTGGTGTTGGTGAGCGTACTCGTGAAGGTAATGACTTCTACCATGAGATGACTGATTCGAACGTAATCGATAAAGTATCTCTTGTATACGGTCAGATGAATGAGCCACCAGGTAACCGTTTACGTGTTGCTTTGACTGGTCTTACTATGGCTGAAAAGTTCCGTGATGAAGGTCGCGATGTACTTTTCTTCGTAGATAACATCTATCGTTACACATTGGCGGGTACTGAAGTATCTGCGTTGTTGGGTCGTATGCCTTCTGCTGTAGGTTACCAGCCAACACTTGCTGAAGAGATGGGTGTTCTTCAAGAACGTATCACCTCTACTAAGACGGGTTCTATCACATCTATCCAAGCGGTATACGTACCTGCGGATGACTTGACAGATCCATCTCCAGCAACAACATTCTCGCATTTGGATGCGACTGTTGTATTGTCTCGTGACATCGCGTCTTTGGGTATCTACCCAGCGATCGATCCTCTAGATAGTACTTCTCGTCAGTTGGATCCATTAGTAATCGGTCAAGAACACTACGATATCGCTCGTGGCGTTCAAACTGTATTGCAGCGTTATAAAGAATTGAAAGACATCATTGCGATCTTGGGTATGGACGAGCTTTCTGAAGAAGATAAGCTTTCTGTAAACCGTTCACGTAAGATCCAACGTTTCATGTCTCAGCCTTTCTTCGTAGCTGAAGTCTTCACTGGTGCGCCAGGTAAGTATGTTTCTTTGAAAGATACTATCCGTGGTTTTAAAGGCATCCTTGAAGGTGAGTTCGACGAATTGCCAGAACAAGCGTTCTACATGATTGGTAGCATCGACGAAGCTGTCGATAAAGCTAAGAAACTTTAACCATGCATAACCGGTAACTTTAGGGTTACCGGTTAAGCCTGACATAGAGAGGCATCTTATGGCTATCACAGTTCACTGCGATATCGTAAGCGCTGAGCAAGAGATTTTCTCTGGATCGGTAGAGACTCTTGTGGCAGCCGGTAGTTTTGGTGATCTAGGTATTAAACCTGGACATGCACCATTACTGACTCCACTGCTTCCAGGCCCTGTTCGCGTGGTTAAACAAAACGGTGAAGAAGATATTATCTTCGTTTCGGGTGGTTTCCTTGAAGTGCAACCACACCGTATTACCGTCTTGGCAGACACCGCTATTCGTGCCCATGATCTGGACGAAGCGGCTGCTCTAGAAGCGAAGAAACATGCTGAGGAATTACTGAATCAACAGAATTCAGATATTGATTTCTCACGTGCGACCGCTCAACTAGCAGAAGCCGTTGCTCGACTACGTACTATCAGTCAATTTCGCTCGAAATAACTGATTACGTAACGAGTTTCAAAAAAGCCCCGCTTACTTAAGTAAACGGGGCTTTTTTTATGCCTGTCATTTCAGTCTTTGTTACAGCAAGCCCCATAGGGTGTTGAAGATAATCTGTTGCGCCATGGCGATATCTTTGGACTCGAGTACCACGGCAGAAGGGAAGTTGTCACTGGCTAATGAAATGATGGCACATTTAGGTGGATAGATTGCTATATAACTAGCATCAACCGCGCCTTCGGTACGAATCCATTTACGCTCTGATAATTCCGCATCTTCACCCCCGTCACCGATGGCGATAACCTTTACCTTGATACCTAACTTGATTCTCTGCTTGGTGAAATTGGGGAAAGGACGGTACAAAAAGGGACGAATTGGCTTTGATGAGAAGACACAATATTCTTTTTTCTGCTGATCTGATTGCTCTGAAACTACATTCAAAATGTCTCTTAATACCCATTCAATACCATCATCTCCCTCGTAATAGCGCACATTTGTCTGATGGTAATCGGGCTGCAGTTGATGCAGATTGGGAATAATAGAGTGCTTTAATGAATCAATCGCCTTATCTAAGTTATTGCGCTTTTCTTCGGCCAGTTTAAGTAATATCTCTGGATTTTCAGCACTAAAAAAACGTCGTTTTCCCTTAGGGAAGTAACTCACAACCCCTTTAGCTTGCAATTGTTTTAAGGATTCGTAGGCGGAGCCGCGATTGATACCACTTTTGTCCGCAATGTCTCGAATTGAAGCAGGACCAAGCTGTAAAAGTGTTTGGTATAGCAATGTTTCTCTAGCACTGAGGCCAAGTTGGTCAAAAGCCTGTTGAATCATATTCGCTCATCTTCCATAAAGCTAAGTTCTTAGTGTGATTGAATGACAAAATTAGCCGATTAAATCACGAGTAAAAAGCCGCAAAATTGCGTAAAATTCCATTTTAAGCAAGTTAGCAATAAGTTGCGATTCAATTGTCGAGTTAAGTGTTTAAAGTTTGGGGTTAGTGTTGTGAGTGTGGAACAAAGATTTGGCGGTATTAGGCGACTATATGGGGTAAATGCATTTCATTATTTTACCCAAGCCCATGTGTGTATTGTCGGCATTGGTGGTGTTGGTACCTGGGCTGCTGAAGCATTGGCAAGATCAGGTATTGGTCGTATTACCTTGATCGATATGGATGATATTTGTATTACCAATGTTAATCGTCAAGTACATGCGTTAGATGGCAATATTGGCCAAGCGAAAGTTGATGCCATGGCACAAAGAATCAAATTGATTAACCCCGATTGCCAAGTGGATTGTATAGAGGACTTTATTACCCCTGATAGCGTGCAGGAGCATCTAGGAAAGGGTTATGACTATGTTATCGATGCAATAGACAGCATTAAACCAAAAGCCGCTATGGTCGCCTGGTGTAAGCGTAACAAGGTTAAGTTGATCACTATAGGTGGTGCTGGCGGCCAAGTGGACCCTTCTAAAGTGCTGGTTGATGACCTTGCTCGTACTGAAGAAGACCGACTCGCTGCCAAACTGCGCAATTATTTACGCCGTAATTATAATTTTAGCCGTAACCCTAAACGCCGTTTTGATATTGATTGTGTTTATTCTACTGAACAGCTGAGATACCCACTTGCAGACGGCAATGTGAGTATGGACAGAAGCAAAATTGAGCGGGGAGAGAAAATGGACTGCAACTCGGGTTTTGGTGCTTGTACCATGGTCACTGCCACTTTTGGTTTTGTCGCGGCGAGCCGAGTATTAGAAAAACTCACTAAGCAAGCTGATGAGCTGGCTAAACAAGGTTAACTGATTGTCGTTAATTGTTGAATCTGGCTAATAATGGCGCGAATGCCATTATTACGAGAGCTGGTTAAATAAGCACTTAAATTAAGACCCTCAAGAATTTCAATTAGATTAACTTTTTGAATTTCTTGAGAATTAAGCCCATCGACATGAGCCAAAATGATGGCCAAAAAGCCGCGAATAAGTTTAGCATCACTGTCTGCATGAAACTGCCATAGTGCGGATTCAGTGTCTTGCTGAGCCACTAACCAAACCTGACTTTCACAGCCTGTCACTGCATTTGATTCAGTTTTTAAGTCTGTATCTAATCTGTTTAATGTTTTGCTTATTTTAACCAGAGTGCGGAAGCTCTCTTCTTTAGAATGGCATTGATTAAACTGACTTTTAATTTCTTGTCTATTCACAGGGTTTCTCAATAATTCATATTAAGCAAAGTGCTAAGCGATTACTCTGCGAGTAAATCAATGGCATCTAAGAGTGTTGCGACAAAGTGGTCTGCATCTCTCTCATTGTTATAGCAGGCGAAGGACGCTCTTAACGTACCGTTAACTCCTAACTGTGCCATTAATGGGTGGGCACAATGGCTGCCAGATCGAATCCCAATCCCTTTACTATCTAAAAAACCATTTAAATCGATAAGGTTGATATTCTTCACAACGAAAGACACCAGAGTACTGTTTTCAGGTGAGTAGATTTTTATATCTGCTTCATTTAACAAGATACGCCTGACTCTATTTGCTAGGCTAATTTCCCAATTTAAAATGGCCTGCCTGTCTTGCTCCATGAGGAAGTCACACGCCGAAGCCAAAGCTATTACGCCTTCTATATTAGGGGTCCCGGCTTCGAGACGATAAGGAAGTCGATTGAATTCAGTGCTGGATAAGCTGACTTTTAACACCATCTCACCGCCAGTTTGCAAAGGCTGAAGACGTTCTAGTGCTTCTTCTTTACCGTAAAGTACACCAATGCCGGTTGGAGCATACATTTTATGGCCTGAAAAAACATAAAAGTCACAATCAAGTTCTGCCATATTCACCGGATAGTGAGCAACCGCTTGCGCGCCATCAATTAAGGTTAAAGCCTTGACCCTTTTTGCTTCTAACATTAGCTGTTTTAAAGGAAGCTGAACGCCAATCGCATTGGATATTTGGGCGCAGGCAAAAATTTTAGTTTTTTCGGTAAAGTAACTCGTGTATTCCACCTCCCACTTAGCATCGGAGGTAAAGGGAATTGAGCGTAATACTGCGCCAGTTCTTTGTGCTAGTTGCTGCCAAGGTACTAGGTTCGCATGGTGCTCTAAACTGGAGATTAAAATCTCATCATTAGGTTTTAGCTCAGCCTCTAAACCATAGGCCACTTGGTTAATCGCTTCGGTTGCCCCTTTACACCAAATGACATGGCTTCCTTCTGGTGCCTGAATAAATTCAGCGACCGTCTGTCTGGCTTGCTCGAATAGGTTAGTGGCTTTATCACTGAGAAAATGAGAACCACGATGAACATTCGCATTACTCGTTTTGTAGTAATCAATAATAGCTTTTAAAACAGATTCGGGCTTTTGCGTTGTGGCAGCATTATCCAGATAGACCAAGGGATGATCATTGGCTAGCTGGGAAAGGATAGGGAACTGCTGTCGCAGACTAATAGGATCAAATTGCACCATAATGAATAAGTAACTGTCCTTAATGAAATTTGAACTGAAATTAAAATTGTAACCCAGTTTGAATCTAACTGGTGCTAACTAATTCATATCTGGCCAGCTAAAATGAATTATCAATGACATTCTAACAGGCATTACTTGGCTTTTATTGCTCTTTTAGATACAGTTTTGTTAATTCACATTTAAAAAGGTACAAAGACGTGGCTGAGTTTCTTTATCAAGGTCTGGTAGATTGGTTTCAAGATCAAGTTGAACAAAATAAGCTAACTGCAGGCGACAAAATGCCGTCTTTGAGAGTGCTAGCGAAAGAGCAAGGCATGAGCTTAAACACTGTAATTCATGGTTATGAGCTTTTAAGCCAGCAAGGTTGGATAGAATCACGACCTAAGTCAGGCTATTTTGTCTGCCATAAAAGTCAGGTGCGCCCCGCTATTATGGTCGCTGCCGATCATCCCCAAAAAATGACAGAGCATCATTTAAGAGACCTAGAAACCCAGTCTCGTTTTCAAAAAACGCTAACCTGCCAGGTGCCAGAACTACTAGAGCAAGACATTCTATCTTTGAATTTGCATAACTTGAGATCTCACCATCCCCAAGGTGAAGCGCCTTTGCGTCAAGCTTTGTGTCATTACTTGGAACAATTGGGTATTCAAACAAAACAAGAACACGTTTGGATTGCAAGTACACCTAGTCAATTACTTATACAGACGATACAAGCCTTAACTCAAGTAGGTGATAGGGTATTATTATTAACCCCATGTGATTATCGCTTAAGCCAAATTTTATTAGCGCTTGGTCGTGTGCCTGTCTGTTTGGATGCAGGAGAAAGGGGCGTTGATTTAGAAGTTGTCGATAAAATCATCGAACAAGATCAGATTAACTTGTTACTTTTTCCTAGTCAGTTCTCATTTCCAGCGGGCCAGGTCATTAGTAATATGAGCTTAAGGCGCTGGCATGCCTTGATCGAAAAACACCAGTTGATAACAGTAGAGTGGGACCTAAACTCTCATCTCCCGAACCGCCCACAGGCTGTGATGAGCTTAAAGTCTTTAGATCAGACTGGGTTAGTACTTTATATCGGCGCATTCGAAGGTTTGCATGATGCTCTGCCAAGCATCGCATGGATGCAAATAGGTCGTTATGAATCGTCATTAGCTCCGATACTCTCTGTGGCTGATGTATGCCCAGGAGAGGATATGCAGCTGGCATTGCTTCCCTTGCTGAATCAAACACCAGTGAAAGCCTTTGCTGCGATAGCGCGTGCTATTTGGGCCAATGCCGAGAAAATGAAAGCCGCTCTTGAGCATATCAAGCCGGGTCATTTATCGGCTGTGATAAATAAGGGGGGCTATAGTTTATGGGTGCGTAGTAATAGCCCTATCCCAGCGAGTAAGTGGCAAGAGTATCGTGATACCAGCTTGCATGGCTTGATGCCAGGGTATTTGTTAACAAGGTCTGAGGATGCCGATTATTGGTTTGCATTCAATTTGAGCCTTAACCAATCACAAGAATGTTTGCATTGGTTAGAAACGGTTTGTTTTGCGCCGCAAAACACAAAAAAAACAGTCGAAAAAGCACCCCTTGATAAACCTAAAGACAGTGAAAAAAAGGAGATAAAAGAGGCCTCAACGGTGGAGTCTGATGAGCCTGTTTATAACCCTATGTTAGATCTCATTAATCATGATTTTGGTTAAAAAAGAGTGATTAAAGGTGAGAAAAGCAGAGAAAAACTCGCTTTTCTCTGCCTTATCTAGGCAATACTTAAGCCCTTAATGCTCTGCTGGTTTCTGCTCAATATTATGATGACGGTGATCAAAAGGATCGATTGAAATACCTGCCAGCTCATCCGTGATCCACTTTTCAAAGGCCTTAATTCTTTCTATTCGAGGCGAAAACTCCTGATAATGCATGTAAAAGCTTAATGTTTTCCTAAAAGGGAACTGAGGTAATATATGTACCAAATCGCCTGATTCAAGGTCATCTTGTATCATGATCTTGGGACATATAAAGACTCCATGACCTGCTTTTACAGCACTAATACCCATATACCAGGAGCTGACTTCGGCCCAAAGTTTCTGCTTAACATCAGTTTGAATATCGAACTCTCTAAAAAAAGCTGGCCAAGAATATTCAGCTTCATCAGCCTGAATCAACCAGCAACGTAGTAAATCATTAATTCCATTAAACTTGATCGCATCAGCAAGGTTTTTTGATGCGACTAGTATCATGTCTGTTTCAAGTAACTTTATTTTTTTACAGTCTTTTTGGGCGTTTTCATCGTTGGAAATGTCAATATCAGCATTGCCGGCACGTAAGTCTTCTCTAAAGTCACAGCAAAGTAATCTGGCTGTTATCTCATCATGCATAGCGGTAAAGCGCCACAATTTAGGCATCATCCAGCTCGAGGCAAAACTTTGAGGGCATATAATGCTGAGATTACCAGCAAAGGGCTCTGCTTTTACTCTATCAAGCCCTTTTCCAATGAGATCAAAAGCTTCACCCAAATGTTCAGCCAGAATATGACCTTGAGTGGTGAGCTGCATATCGCGACCCGCCCGATAAAATAGCTTATTTCCTAAATACTCTTCTAATAAGCGAATCTGCTGACTAACGGCAGCTTGAGAAACAAATAACTCCTGCGCAGCCTTGGTATAGCTCAGGGTTTTACTGGCGACAGCAAAGTAATGAATTGCTTTCAAATGCGTGACTCTAGTGTCCATAGTTCAATCAACCATAAGATTATCTTATTTATAATGTTAGTTTTTAACGTTCGTACATCGATGCGCTCTAAGGCATTATTAAAAGCCTAAATACGAGGAGATGCAAGTATGTACCCATTATTAATCAGTGTGTTATTAGGTCTAAAGAAAGGTCTTAAGAAAGTGCTAATGTTTTTAGCAAACTCTAATAAAAACAATAGATTAGAGTCTTGTGGATTAACTAAGAGTGAATATGGTAGCCTTTACGGCTTATCAAATCATTTACAAAAAGATATTGGATTACCGCCTTATACTAGCCGTTCTAGTCACAGAGATAATGTTTGATATGGGCTGTGCTAAAGGGATGTTACTCACTAGATTATCTAATAGAGATCATCCCTTTACTAAAGCTAGTTCTTGCCGTCTTTAAGCCCCTGAAGAATATCTGCTAACATCTTGTCTGGATTAAGATAATCTAAAGGAATAGGAATCAATTTATTGGCTATCACCAGGGCGATACTCGGGAAGGAGTTGAGGCCTAACTGACGTGCTATCTGTACTTCCTGCTCTAATACTTCTGTCTCTTTACAGTGCGCCATCGCCTTCAAGAAACTCTCTTTTTTTAACCCTATGTTACTGGCGCATTCTGCCAAGGTATCAAGGTCAGAGGGGTTTTGAGCATTTAAATAGTAAGCCTGCTGAATTTTTGCTGCCATTTCTTTTTCTAGATTCTGATCACGCGCGACTAAACAAGCTCGACAGGCTGGGTAGGTTGATCGTCTAGGTTGGCAGTCTTTCCAGAAATTATGATTAAAACGAGTACCCAGCTGTGATTCAATTTGCTGCCAAGTAGCCGCTAGGTTAGTTTGCATAGGAATGGGCATAGGTGCATTCGAATCGATTGCGAGGCCTCCTAGCATGGGTTGAATTTGTAGCTCTCCCTGTTCTATATAGGGTGCCAATGCTGTTTGTAGAGAATTCCAAGTGGGTTGAAATCCCCAGCACCAGCTACACATAGGGTCGTAGCAATAAATTAAAGTAGCAGACATAAGGCGGTATCCTCAGTTTCTAGAGCAAGATAGATAAGGCAGAATAAGGTGGAAAGCCTATTCAAAACAAGTCTGAATAGGTGAAACTTCTAACAACTTAATGGTTAAGCCAAAAAAAAGCAGCCATTAGAAGAAAGGGCTGCTTTTTTGTGTGATTAAGATCGGCTAGCTGTTTTTAATCACCGAGCTGATAGCATCACATAGAGGCTTGATATTGTCATGCGTGATACCTGCCACATTGATACGGCCTGAACCTACAATATAGATGGCAAAATCTTGTCTTAAACGGCTTACTTGATCGGGTGTAAGGCCGGAGAAAGAGAACATACCTTGTTGACGCGAGATAAAAGAGAAATCTTGCTCAACACCATTGGCTCTTAAGGTGCTAACAAACAAGCTGCGCATCTCATGGATGCGTTTACGCATACTTTCTAATTCCATCTCCCATAAGCTACGTAATGCAGGATCAGAAAGGATTTCTGTCACAATCGCAGCACCATGCGCCGGTGGGTTGGAATAGTTTGTGCGAATAGTGCGTTGTAGTTGAGTGAAGGCGTTATCTGCCTGCTCTGCGGTATCACATACTAGGGTGATGGCACCTACACGTTCATTATACAAACCAAAGTTCTTTGAGAAAGAGCTTGCTATAAACATCTCAGGAACTTGTTGAGTAAAGGTTCTTAAGCCTTTTGCATCTTCTTCTAAACCAACACCAAACCCTTGATATGCAATATCAAATAAAGGCAAAAAGCCTTGTTTACTGCATAGGTTTGCAAGTTGTTGCCACTGTTCTGTGGTTGGATCTACCCCAGTTGGGTTATGACAGCAACCGTGGAAAAGCACGACATCGCCTTCAGGTATCTGAGACAAACTGGCTAACATGGCTTCAAAATCTAAGCTCTTGTTAACCGCATCATAGTAGGCATAACTTGCCACTTCTAAACCGACAGATTGAAAGACGGCTTGGTGATTCGCCCAAGTCGGGTTACTGACCCAAATCGTCGAATTAGGCATGTGTTTTTTAATGAATTCTGCGGCGACCCTTAAGGCTCCAGTACCACCAGGTGTGTGGGCGGTATGGGCTAATTTTTTAGTTAAAATAGGGTGGTCTGAGCCAAACAGTAGGCTTTGTACTGCTTCACGGTATTGAGAGGTACCCTCAATACTTAAATAACTTTTACTGGATTCACTGGCTAACAGTCTTTCTTCTGCTTGTTTAACAGCTTGCAGAATAGGGGTTTTACCTTGCTCATCTTTATATACACCCACGCCTAAATTAATTTTATTAGGGTTGGATTCTTTAGCAAAGGATTCGTTTAAACCAAGTATAGGATCTGCAGGTGCAGGGTGAATATTTTCAAACATGGTGTCTCCCCAAAAGGGTTACTCGCTCTATAATTATTATTAATTGCGTGCTATTTAAATAGCGCTTTAAAAAACCTAGGTATGGTACTCCAACCGATCTTGCACCGCTAGCGAATGTATTAATGGATTGGATACCGTATGTAAACGTTAGTAAGTTAAAGGCGTTTTTTTAGGGCAGAAAAAACACCTTGCTGTTTGAGACAGCAATATAGAGGGTTGGTATTTGTAACCCTATTCAATTTTTGAGTAGGGTATTCAAAAGTGAATGATGAATCATTCACTTTGTTTGTTATAAACTTGGCTTTGTTTCGCTTGTGGTAGCGAAATTAGTTAATATCCCATCCACTTGAAATGGAATCAGACAAGTTTTTTTGCTCTCGATAAGCCTCAATTGCACGGCGCGCTTTTAATACGCGTACGCCATCTTCTTTTTGCAGCTTTTCGCTCTCCTCGTTCTTGAGGCTGATAGAAGCATGTAACAAATCTGTTTTTAATTTACTAAATTCAGTAGCGAGTTTGTTCATCGGTTTTTCCTTTGCTGTATTTCAATAACAATGAAATGCATAGATCACTGTCATCGACAGGTGAAAAAAGTCAAAATAGAGGTCAACAAGTTACAACACATAAAAGAACGTATAATTGATCAAAAATCAACCACTATAATAGTTTTTTTATGTGACAGAAAAATGAATTTTATTTTTAGCCACTTAATTAGCAAGGCGGAACCTGATCAATGGATGTTTCTTTTATTCTTGATTCTCTAAATGATAAGCAACGAGAAGCGGTTGCTGCTCCATTGCAAAACACTCTGATATTAGCGGGCGCAGGCAGTGGTAAAACCCGTGTTTTAGTCCATAGAATTGCCTGGTTAATGCATGCTTATGAAGTTTCGCCTTTTAGTATTATGGCGGTGACTTTTACCAATAAAGCAGCGAAAGAGATGCAGGCGAGGATTGAGCAACTGGTAAGTGTGCCACCTCAAGGTATGTGGGTCGGGACTTTCCACGGTTTAGCGCATCGTTTATTACGCGCCCATTGGCGTGATGCGGGTTTAAAAGAAAACTTTCAAATAATGGACAGTGATGACCAGCTGCGTTTGGTTAAACGCATTATGCGCGAACAAAATATTGATGAAACGCGTTGGCCTCCAAAACAAGTCTGTTGGTATATTAATGGGCAAAAAGATGAAGGTCGTCGTGCGGCTCATGTTCCTGATAGCCATGACCCCTTCTCCAAGGGTATGCGTGAACTTTATTACAGCTATGAAGAAGCCTGTGAGAGAAATGGCACCTTAGACTTCGGTGAGCTGTTATTGAGAGCCCATGAGCTACTATTGGGCAATCCGGCTCTATTACGCCATTATCAACAGCGTTTTGTGCACTTGCTGGTGGATGAGTTTCAAGATACTAACAGTATTCAATATGCATGGTTACGTATCCTTGTGGGTGATAAAGGTTCAATTACGGCAGTAGGGGATGATGATCAATCTATTTATGGCTGGCGTGGTGCTAAGATAGAAAACATACAGAGTTTCACTAAGCATTTTAATGAGGTACAGACAGTACGTCTGGAGCAGAACTATCGTTCTACCGGCCATATTATTAAAGCGGCCAATGGTCTGATTAAAAACAATGATGATCGCCTTGGCAAAGAGCTTTGGACAGAAAGTCCTGAAGGGGAGAAAATCTCGCTCTATGCTGGCTTTAACGAACAAGATGAAGCCAGATTCATTGTTAGTATTATCAAAAAATGGCGTGATGATGGTACTAGCCTAAAAGATATGGCCATCTTGTACCGATCAAATGCGCAATCGCGTGTGATAGAAGAATGTTTAGTACGTGATCAAATGGCTTATCGTATTTATGGTGGTCATCGATTCTATGATCGTCTTGAAATCAAAAATGCCTTGGCGTATGCCAGATTAGCCATTGATGCGAATGATGATGGCGCTATGGAGCGGGTAATAAACGTACCCCCTCGTGGTATTGGTGAGCGCAGTATCGGTACTATCCGAGAATTAGCGCGAGATCAGGGCTGCTCTATGTGGCAAGCCGCATCAGAAATTGTTCGCCAAAAATTACTCCCCGCACGTGCAACCAACGCCATATCGTTATTTTTAGGGCTTGTTGATGGTATGGCAAGTTGCGTCAAGAGTGATGATCTCGGTCTGGGTGAGATCTTTGAGCAATTAATTCAAGAAGCGGGTCTGATTGCGTTTCATGAGAAAGAAAAAGGCGAAAAAGGCGAAGCTAGGGTCGAAAACTTAAAAGAGTTGGTGAGTGCGGCCAGCGGTTTTAGTTGGAGTAAAACCGAGACTGAAGAGCAAGAATACAGCTCGCCTATGATGGCCTTTTTAGATCAGGCGGTGTTAGATGCTGGTGAAGCTCAGGCGGATGAGTATCAGGATGCGATACAACTAATGACATTGCATTCTGCCAAAGGACTAGAGTTTCCTTTAGTCTTTTTAACTGGGGTGGAAGAAAACCTGTTCCCAAGTCGTATGTCGTTTGAAGAACCTGGCCGTTTAGAAGAAGAAAGACGTTTGTGTTATGTGGGTATTACAAGGGCCATGGAAAAACTTTATATTACCTATGCAGAATCTCGTCGTTTACATGGTAGTGAGTCCTTTAACAGCCCATCACGCTTTATCAATGAAATTCCGAATGAGTGTTTAGAAGAAGTACGTTTACGTTCACAGGTATCGCGTCCTGTCTCTACCCAAAGACCAAGTTATGCACGACCTGCAAGCTCAGTGCTGGATGGTTATCAGGTTCCCGAAACTAATATCAGCATGGGTGATAGAGTGATGCATCCTGTGTTTGGTGAAGGCCTAGTCATTAATTATGAAGGCCAAGGTCCACAAGCGAGAGTACAGGTTAACTTTGATGACGAAGGTACAAAATGGCTGGTCTTAGCTTTCGCAAAATTACAAACCCTATAAATTTATCTAATGTTAAAAAAATCAGTTGAGACAATGAGCTAGTGCGCCTAGTATCTGTTTCACTGGTTTTGTTTAGATGGGCAAGGCCGGCTTTTCTAAGGTCTAATAATAAGACCCTCGTAAAGCAAAAAATAACGAATAACAATAAAAGCTGAGGAATCAAGATGTTTACAGCGAAAAGTTTTGGAAAATGGGCAATTGCTGGCATTGCAGCCGCAACCCTAGTTGCTTGTGGCGGCGGTGAGAAAGCCGAAGAACAAACAAAAGCTCAGGCAAAAGCAGAAGTTATTAATTGGAAAATGGTAACGACTTGGCCTAAGAATTTCCCAGGTTTGGGTACAGGCGCAGAGAAACTGGCTAAAAACATTACAGAAATGTCCGGCGGACGTTTGAATGTTAAGGTTTATGCAGCGGGTGAGTTGGTTCCACCACTAGAAGTATTTGATGCTGTATCTCGTGGTACTGCAGAAATGGGTCACGGTGCATCTTACTACTGGAAAGGTAAAGCGCCAGCGGCACAATTCTTTGCTGCTGTTCCATTTGGTTTGACAGCTCAAGAAATCAACGCTTGGGTTAGCCATGGCGGTGGTATGGAATTATGGGAAGAAGTGTATGCACCTTTCAACCTAATACCTATGGCTGCGGGTAATACGGGTGTTCAAATGGGGGGCTGGTTTAATAAAGAGATCAACTCTATTGATGACTTCCAAGGCTTGAAAATGCGTATTCCTGGCCTAGGTGGTGAAGTTCTTAAGCGTGTGGGTGGTACACCGGTTAACTTGCCTGGTGGCGAAATCTTTACTGCACTACAAACCGGAACCATTGATGCAACTGAGTGGGTAGGTCCTTATAACGACCTTGCATTTGGTCTGTATAAAGCGGCTAAATACTACTACTTCCCAGGTTGGCATGAGCCAGGTACAACACTTGAAGCCATGGTTAACAAAACCGCTTATGAAGCACTACCTGCTGACCTTAAGTTGATTGTTAAAGCTGCTGGCCGTCAAGCAAATCAGGATATGCTAGACGAGTTCACTGCATTAAATAATGATGCACTTGAAACCCTAGTTAATGATCATAACGTACAGCTTAAACCTTTCCCGAAAGATGTTTTAGCACAATTACGTACGGCTTCTGAAGCGACCTTGAAAGATGTTGCTGCAGGCGATGCTATGAGCCAAAAAGTCTATGACTCTTTCATCGACTTCCGTTCTAAAGTAAGCAAATGGCATGCTGTTTCAGAACGTGCTTATATCAATGCACGTGATGCTGATTAGTTAAATTTGTACTAATCAAAAGAAACAAAAAAGGCTTCAAAGTTAAACTTTGAAGCCTTTTTTTATGCTTGTTAGAAACTAGGGAAGTGATCTAGTCTGTTTTACTTCCCAGCTCTAGTAGCGTGGCATTACCACCCACAGCCGTGGTATTCGTGCTAATCGTTTGCTCTGTTGTGAACTTATGAATATAACTCGGTAGAGCAAGTGTGGTGAAATTCTCTATATCGGTTTCGGCTATAAGTTGACATAACAAACCCTCTTTATTCGCCAGTGTTTGCTGTAGCGAAATTATCTTGTCTGCGTCTGAGATGGTACAAACGCCGGCTATTCGAGTATCCGCTAATAAGCTTTCTTGATCCGATAGAAGGGCATCTTGCAACACACCTTCTGGTAAATATTCTTCCAGTTTAGAGACCAAGTCTTGGCCTAGATCACCTAAATGTATCACGCTATTACCTGCCATCAAGGCGGCAAAGACCTGACCGACTAACGCAGTAAACAAGTGATCAGTATGCGCTGGTAACTTAGTGAGTAAGCTAATAAAAACGCCTCTGCCTTGGTTAGATAGAAGGTTACTTTCCCCTGTTGGTCCTGGCATTAACTGCTTAGCGGCAATTTGTTCTAATGCATTATTGATTTGCCATTGAGCCATTAGTCTGGCTTCGCCTGAAAGTGCACTTAGGCTATTTAAAAGACGTTCTGCACGTTGCTCTGCACCGAATTGATTCCATAGAGGAAAAGCCTTGAGTGCCTGGTTCATCTGTACGTTGTTATTAGTATTCATAGTTTCTATTACCTAAATTCTGATGCCGGTATAAAGTAGTGATGAAATAATCTCGATTTGATCGGCTTATTTCATAAAGGCGGCGAGATAATGAGGTCCACCTGCTTTTGGACCTGTGCCAGACAATCCTTGGCCACCAAAGGGTTGTACGCCCACTACGGCACCAATTTGGTCACGATTAATATAAAGGTTACCCACTCTTGCTAGTTCGGCGATACGATTACAGGTGGTTTCATTGCGGCTATGAACACCCATGGTTAGACCAAAGCCTGAGTTATTAATGTCTTCAATGATGCTTTCAATTTGATTAGCTTGATAACGTACCAGATGTAAAATAGGACCAAATTGTTCTTCACCCAACTGCTTGATGCTAGTGAGCTCAAATGCGGTTGGCGCAATAAAGGTACCTTTATCACAGGCTTCAGAAAGCTTAGTTTGGCCGATTAACTTGGCCTCTTTCGTCATTTTTTCGATATGAGCGGATAACTTATCCTGTGCGGTTTTATCGATAACAGGGCCAAGGTCTGTGCTGTGTAAGTGGGGGTCAGCTACGACTAATTCCTGCATAGCGCCTTGCAACATGACCACCACACGATCTGCAATATCAGCTTGAACAAATAAGACTCTTAAAGCTGAGCAGCGTTGACCTGCTGATGAAAAGGCTGAATTAACGGCATCTCTCACGACTTGTTCTGGCAAGGCCGTTGAGTCAACTATCATGGCGTTCTGACCGCCAGTTTCTGCAATTAAGGGCACGGGTTCGACACCACGCGCAGCTAAAGATCGATTTATACGCTGAGCGGTTGGAGTGGAGCCTGTAAAAGCTAAACCTGCAATACGTTTGTCTGAGGTAATCGTATTACCGACCGTAGCGCCATCACCGGGTAATAGGTGAAGAACATCCGTTGGAATACCTGCTTCATATAATAATTCAACCGCGCGCATAGCGATTAAGCAAGTCTGCTCAGCAGGCTTAGCGACAACCGTATTACCAACTACAAGTGCAGCAGTAACCTGGCCTAAGAAGATAGCTAATGGGAAATTCCATGGGCTAATGCAAGCAAACACACCACGTGGGCCTAATTGCTGATGCTGTTGCTGTCCTCTAAAATCGATATAAGGTTCGGCTTGAGCAAGTTTGTCTTGGCTAAAACAAGCATAATAACGACAGAAATCAACCGCTTCTCTTACTTCATCAATGCTATCTTGAATGGTTTTGCCTGCTTCCTTATGGCAAATCGCTACCAACTCAGGCATGTTCTGCTCAAGTAGGTCAGCCATTTTCAATAAACAAGCAGCACGTTCTGCCATGGTTCTTGCTGACCACCCCGTAAAGGCGTGTTCGGCATCGCTGATAGCTTGAGTAACATGCTCAGCATTAGCCCAATTTACATCACCCACTATTTGGCTTTGATCATAAGGACTGCGTACTAGGTGCTGTAAATCAGTGATGATTTTTTTACCTGAAACGATTGGGCTGGCTTGCCATTTATTTTGCATAAATTGATTAATAGACTGCTCAAAAGGTAACCATTGAGAGCTGATTTCTATATTTGGACTAAAAGAGTTTTGACGCTCCTCAAACATGTCAATTGGCAGTTTAATATAAGGGTTAGCAAGGGTTTTTCGACTTAATAGTGTTTCAACCGGGTGATGAGTGAGCTCTTCAATTGGACATTTAGCATCCACCAGCCTGTGTACGAAAGAGCTATTTGCCCCATTCTCTAGAAGGCGGCGAACAAGGTAGGGTAGTAGGTCTTTGTGGCTGCCAACAGGCGCATAAATGCGAACATTAACCGCTTGATCTTTAATTACTCGGTTATAAAGGGCATCGCCCATACCGTGTAAGCGCTGGAACTCATAATCAGAAACCGGTGCGCCAGTTTTAGTTGCTAAGGCACTGATAGCGGCAATAGTATGAGCATTGTGGGTAGCAAATTGAGGGAAGACCCATTGTCTTGCATGATCACTTAAAAGAAAGTGAGCACAGGCTAGGTAAGACATGTCTGTGGCTTCTTTACGAGTAAAAACAGGGTACCCATCAAAGCCTTTTTGTTGGCAAAGTTTGATTTCAGCATCCCAATAAGCGCCTTTTACTAGGCGTACAGGGATTTGATCTCCTTGTTCTGCCGCTATGGCAGTAAGCCAAGTGAGAACAGGCAAAGCACGTTTTGAGTAAGCTTGAATGACTAAACCAAACTGCCCCCAGCCTTGGCTTGCTGGGTCTTGATAAAGCTTTTCAAAAAGAGTGAGAGAAAGCTCTAAACGGTCCGCTTCTTCAGCATCAATGGTAATACCGACCTTTTTATTACGAGCCTTGATGATGAGCATTTTAACACTTTCAAATAACTCACTCATGACCCTAGCTTCTTGTGCTATTTCATAACGCGGGTGCAATGCTGAAAGTTTGATAGAAATGGTTGGGCTAGGTGCGTTGCCTTTATAATTATCTTGAGCAACACTGTCGATGGCGCTCATATAAGCCGTTAGGTACTTATCCGCATCCTGCTGGGTAAGTGCGGCTTCCCCTAACATATCAAAAGAATAGCTATACCCTTTGTCGCGATAACTTTTACCACGCGATAGCGCTTCTTTAATGGAACGGCCAAGAACAAACTGATGACCCATAATTTTCATGGCTTGGTACATTGCCTTACGAATAACTGGTTCAGATAAACGATTGACCATGCGATTCATTAGATTGGCAGGGCTACCGTCTTCCTTTTCATTCATGCCAACCACTTTACCTGTCAGCATTAAGCCCCAAGTTGAGGCATTAACGAAAAAGGAATCAGAGTTTTTTAAATGACTGTTCCAATCAGCAGAACTTAGGCGGTCACGAATAAAGGCATCAGCCGTTTCACCATCAGGAACACGCATTAAGGCTTCTGCAAGGCACATTAAGAGAATGCCTTCTTTGGTGTCTAGGCTGTATTCCAATAATAACGAGTCAATCATACTGCTCGCTTCATCGTCTTCACGTACCGCTTGAATTAAGGCGCTAGCCTTATCTGTTGTTGCTTTCAGCATTTTGTCTGAAGGCGTGGCAAGCGGTAAAAGTTGCGTTAACCAGTTGGCCTCATCGACATTATAAAGTGGCGAAATTAGAGTCCATAAATGGGTCGGTTTTTGCTTGGTGAAAGAAGGATCAAGAACATCAATCGCGTTAAACATAAGTAAGCTCCATACCCATTATGGGAGGTAAGATGCAGCGTTTGTTAGCTTTGATTCTAGAACATAATTAATCATTCTATCGATCTTAGGCGGCTGCTAATGTGTCATTAGACTTACTTTATGATGAGATTGGATTTGTGTCTTATGGAATGCTCGCCTGCTTTTGCGAAAAACTCTGGCGCTGTATTTAGGAGATGAAGCCGTTATTAGGTAAGGTAAAGTTTTTGAAAACGTACAGGGCTAATGCCTAGTTCCTGTGAGAATAGTGTGGTCATTGCGCTTTGACTGGAAAAGCCGCAAAGGCTTGCCGCTTGTGAGGCAGAGTGCCCATTGGCCAATAATACTTGGGCTTGTTTAAGGCGCTTTTGTTGAACATATTGGTGGGGGGTTAAGCCCATTTTTTCTTTAAACCTTTGATGAAATTGACTCACACTTAAAAAACAAAACTGCGCGAGTTCTTGCATTTGAATACGTCTAGAGAGGTTGTTCTCGATATATTGGTCGAGTTTATCAATGTCTAATCTACGGCCCAAGGTGGGGCTGGTGACTATATCGGTTTCAGTTAATTGGTGTCGAATAGCACTGAGAAGCGTGTTACCACAGGCCCTGGCAAGTAACTTATCATCAGGGTGTTGCTCAAGTTCACCACTTAAGCTGGTGGCTAATAGTTTTAATCTGGCATTGAGTTGGAAAAAGCTGGCTTGGTCGAACATGCGTGAAACCAGTTCGTATTCTTCTTGGGTAATTGCCTGTTGCGGTGGGATGGGTAAGTTGACCACCATGATGCGGTTTTCACCTAAGCCTGCAAAAGCATGGCCTTCACTGGATGGCACAACACAGCCGCCGCCTGGGGCGAGTTGCTTGCCTTGACCTTGAATGTCAAAATCCGTGTCGCCATCAAGTACTATGACCAATTGATGATAATCATGGTCGTGGGTATGAGCTTGAATAGGTAAGGACAGTACATCAGAGGGCGTTAACACAATTCTCTCCGCCATTTAGTATAGATAAAGCCAGTTTATACAATGGCGGCTAGAATAGCGAAAGTCTTGTGACCAGAATATCGCTGAAAGTTTATCCAGTCAGATCAAAATGCATCGAGTCTTGAAACTTCTTTTAGGTAAGAAACTTTATAAGGTTCAACAAGATAGCCATTAAATTTTTCTAATTCAGAGCTTTCAGAAATCATTCGAACATATTCTTTATGATCTTCAACAGAGTCCCATGTTTCTATCTCGAAAATCTTATTAGCCCTATCTGGGGTGGTGAAAAGCGAGACATTTTTAGCACCTGCTTGAATCATACTGCTCTGATGAGATTGCAATACATCAATAAATTCGTTTACTAAAGATGGCTTAACTTTAAAGCTTACAACAACAGTAACGCTCATATAAGGCTCCTTTTAAGCGTGTTAATAAGGTTAGGCTAGCAAATAACTTTGCTTTGAAGTAGTGCATTAGTGAAATTTCTATTTCATATCGTGGTGTTAATTCGCATTGCGATAGTTAATTCATGGCTTTTATTCTCATTAATCGCAGATTAATGAGAATAAAAAACACTTTCATTGATTATATTAGAATCTAATCCGCTAAAGTGACAACTAGATTACCTAGGGCACCTGCAAGTAATACATCTTCATGGGCTTGACCTAACTCAGCCAGAGTATAGGTTCTTCGTACCACAGGCTTAAGCAACCCAGATTCCAGTAGCGGGAATAAAGACTGGGCAATCTGTTTAAGTACCGGTGCGGTGACGTTTGCTAATGCGACCCCCACAACTGCGGCATCCCTAGCCATTAAATCTCTAGGGTTAATTTCAACTGTGCCTCTATTGCCAATAACGGCTACACAACCACCATGAGTAAGGGCTTTTAAGTCTTGATCCAAATTCTGGTCAGCCAGCATTTCAATAATAATATCAAAGCCATTTTCCAAGTTTTGAAAAGGGGCTAGGTGATCCGCCTCTTTATGGTTAATAACGTCATTAACCCCTTGGTTTTTAAGTAACTTAATACCCTCATCCGAGCCTGCACTGGCAACGACTTTAAGACCTGCTGCTAAAGCCAGTTGTACCGCTGCAATACCCACTGCACCTGTGCCGCCATGAATGAGAACCTTTTGGCCAGCTTGTGCATGAGCTCGACCAAATAGTGCTCTATGGGCTGTTGTATAAGGCACACCAAGGCAAGCGCCCTGTTCAAAGCTGAGGCTATCGGGCAGTGGAAAAGCCTTTTCAGCTAAGCAAGAAGCATATTCTGCTGAAGAGCCAGACAAGCAACGGCTAAAGTAGATGCGATCACCGACTTTAAACTCGGTGACATCATCAGCCACTTCAACCACAGTACCAGCACCATCGTTACCTGGTGTATGAGGGAAGCTGGCCTGATAGTTATTGGTACCAGATCGAATATAGGTATCTACTGGGTTAATACCAGCAGCGCCTATTCTTACTAACAATTGTCCTGCCGCTATTGCTGGCTTATTTGTTTCGACTACTGCTAAATCTGATGCTGAACCATAATCTTGTATTTGAACCGCTTTCATGTGATTTCCTTTTGTTTCTCGTACCTTAGTCACCATAAATTACGCTTGGTAACCAGGTCGCTAAATCTGGGTAAACTGCTAATAACGCAAGCATAGCAAGCTGAATCAATATAAAAGGAAGTACCCCTTTATAGATGGATTGTGTTTTGAGCTCTGGCGGTGCCACACCACGAAGGTAAAATAAGGCAAAACCAAAGGGTGGTGTTAAGAATGAGGTCTGTAAATTAATCGCCATCATAATACCCAACCAAACTGGATCTAATCCCATTGCTAATAGCACTGGCGCAACAATAGGTACGACAACAAAGGTAATCTCAATAAAGTCTAAAATGAAGCCCAATAAGAACATGACTAGCATGACGATCAACATGGCGCTAAAGACGCCACCAGGTAATTGGTTAAAGAAGTTTTGGATTAACTCCTCACCACCAAAGCCCCTGAATACAAGCGAGAAAAGTGAAGCACCGATTAATATCAGAAATACCATAGAGGTGACACGAGTCGTCGCGTAAACCACTTCTTTAAGGGTCGCAATATTCAACTTACCGCTTGCTAGCGCTAGAATGGCGGCACCAAAAGCGCCTACACCAGCGGCTTCGGTCGGTGTTGCAATACCAGATAAGATAGAGCCAAGTACCGCAAGAATTAATGCCAATGGCGGCACAAGGCCTTTAATCAGAAGTACGGCAACGGATTCTGTTGATCCTGCTAATAATTCATCTTTTGATACCGCTGGTGCTTTATGAGGCTGTAACCAAGCGACCATAGACACATAAACAATATAGGCAACGACAAGTAACAAACCAGGAATAAGTGCGCCGACAAATAAGTCACCGACAGACACTGTTTTAGGGGAGAAAATACCCATTTCCAATTGCGCTTTCTGGTAGGCGTTGGACATAACATCGCCCAGTAAAACCAGCGCAATAGAAGGTGGAATGATTTGGCCTAAGGTACCGGTCGCACAAATAGTGCCGGCAGCAAGGGCGGGATCATAACCACGGCGCAACATGGTCGGTAATGAAATCATCCCCATGGTGACAACAGTTGCCCCAACAATACCTGTACTGGCTGCTAACAACATGCCCACCAAAATGACGGAAATGCCTAAACCACCACGTAGGGTGCCAAACAGCATTGCCATGCTATCGAGTAGCTTTTCGGCAAGTTTTGATTTTTCTAACAGAACACCCATTAGTACAAAAAGGGGCACAGCAATGAGTGTCTCGTTGCGAATGATGCCAAATAATCGATTAGGAAGGGCTTCTAAAAATACGGGATCAAAAGTTCCCATCAGGCTGCCAAGGCCCGCAAAAATAAGTGCGGTACCCGCCAAAGAAAAAGCAACAGGGTAACCAAAGAGTAAAAAGATACAGACAGCCCCAAAGAGCCAAAGTGGAATTAGCTCAGTCATCTTGGTGTCCTTGAGTTGCATTAATCTGAGTGTGGTCTGTAATTATGCCGATGCTTTTAAATATATCGGCCAGGCCTTGAATGATAAGAGTAATCATCATGATGGGAATCAGGGTTTTTAATAAATAGATGAAAGGTAAACCACCGGGTTCTGGTGAGGTTTCTAAAACACGCCAAGACGCAGACACATAGTCATAACTTAAGTAAGTTGTGTAAAGCGTAACGGGCAATAAGAAGATGATAGCGCCGATCAGATTGACCCAGGCTTTCTTCTTGGCACTAAAGCCACGGTAAAATACATCTACCCTGACATGTTCATCTGATTTAAAGGTATATGCTGCACCTAGCATGAATACTAAAGCATGAAGGTAAAGTACAGATTCCTGTAACGCAATGGAGCCAGCGTTGAAGCCGTATCGCATTAAAACGATAAGACAGGTTAGCGCCATCATTCCAATGGTAAGCCAGGCAACGCACTTGCCAATCGCAGAGGATAAAGACTCAGCGAGATCGATTATTGTTTTTAGCATGATCAAAGTCCACAGACTGTTATGTATTTGATTGAAGACGTATTTTCGCCTTTGAACGACCAGTTTATGGGAATTCAAAAATCAAATACACAATAACAGTGAATTAGATCAAGGATTTATCTGTATATAATTGGCGACAGACAAAGTTTGTCATAAAAGAGGTGAGCCATTATGACGTTTATATGACAGGTCAAATCAAAATTTTGACGCTAAATGCTGCCAGTTATGTTTATAAAAACAAAACTAATTTAAAATTAATTTATTGATTTAAAAGAGTTTTATTTTATTTTCCTAATAGTTTATATGCATGAGAGCGAGGAATATTTTACTTTAACATTTTTGTCACATTTGCTCGTTATAGTAATAAACATCAAACACGAGATGGGAATTAACCCATGAATTTGGATGTAACTACTGAGGCTTTTGTAATGATGAAAAATTTAGTTGCCGGTCTAGCTCTTACTGCTGCCGCAAGTTTATCTGTAAGTGCTGTTGCTGCTGTTGATCCAATGTTGCCTTCGTACACCAAGGCAAGCGGTGTATCTGGCAATATTTCAAGTGTTGGCTCTGACACACTGGCAAATCTCATGACCCTTTGGGCAGAAGATTTCAAACGTCTATACCCTAATGTTAATATTCAAATTCAGGCGGCGGGCTCTTCTACTGCACCACCAGCACTAACAGAAGGCACTTCAAACTTCGGTCCAATGAGCCGTACTATGAAGGATAAAGAAATTGCAGCGTTTGAAAAGAAATATGGTTATAAGCCAACAGCGATTCCGGTTGCCATTGATGCACTTGCTGTTTTCGTACACAAGGATAACCCAATCAAGGGTCTTTCTTTGCCTCAGATTGATGCTATCTTCTCTTCAACTCGTAAGGGTGGATACGGCAAAAACATTACTAACTGGGGTACAACGGGTTTAACCGGTGCATGGTCAACACGTGATGTACAGCTGTTTGGTCGTAATTCAGTATCAGGCACTTATGGTTATTTTAAGAAGAAAGCCCTATTTAAAGGGGATTACAAAAACAGTGTGAATGAGCAGCCAGGTTCTGCATCTGTTGTGCAATCTGTATCGACTTCTTTGAATGGCATTGGTTACTCAGGGATTGGTTATAAAACTTCTTCTGTACGCGCTGTCGCATTATCGAAGAAAGAGGGTGGCAAATTTATTGAAGCAACACCCCTTAATGCTGCGACAGGTGCTTACCCACTTTCTCGTTTCTTATATGTTTATGTGAATAAAGCGCCAAATAAACCGTTAGCACCACTGCAACGCGAGTTTGTTAAAATGGTTCTTTCTCAAATAGGCCAAGAAGTGGTGGTAAAAGATGGTTATGTACCACTACCTAGTAAGGTTGCGAATAAGTACTTGAGCGATCTAGGCATTCAATAACATTTGAATGGTATAGCAAGATATTAAGCGGGGAAGGTGACTCTTTCCTGCTTTTCTTATGCTTACTGTTGTCACAAATATGCAATAAATTACAAGATGATTTCTGATGAGTAAAACAACAGACCGTCAAGCCCCAGATTTGGATTTTAATAGTCCAGCATTAAAGCGTCATAGAAAAATACGACGTTTAAAAGATAAGGCTGCCACAGCTGGTATCGCAATAGGCGGTTCTAGTGTGATCCTTGCTGTGTTATTGATTTGTTTTTACCTTTTGTACGAGGTTATTCCTTTATTCTCGGGTGCAGACATAGAGCAAGATGCTCAGTACAGCATGCCGTACCCAGAGAGTGGCGCCAGCCATTACTTAACGGTAGAAGAGCAAAATGAAGTGGCGATGCGAGTCGCCCAAGATGGCAGTATTATCTTCTTCGGGAGTCAGAACGGCCAAGTACTGAAACAAGTAAAAAGCCGCCTCGATGCAAAGCTGACAGCGTTCGCGATTGAAGATGATACCAGTCGCATTATGGCTCTCGGTTATGAAACGGGTCAGCTGGTCATAGCTCAGCATAATTACAAGATTAGTTATCCGGATGGTAAGCGTCAGATTACCCCGGTGGTAGAGTACCCATTTGGAGAGCAGGCGATCGATGCCGCTGACTTTGCTATTAAGCAGGTTGCTATTCGAAACGGTGAGGAAGCACTTACTTTAGTGGTGATGGGCGAACAAAAAAGCCGCATCATAAAGCTTGAAAAAGACGTTAACTTTATCACTGAAGAAGTTGAAATAAGTGAGACTCAAGCCGAGTTACCTTTCATTGAAAATACCAGTAACTTGTTAATCAGTGGCGATCAAAGGTACCTGTATATAGCCACGAAAACGGGGGCTATGACGGAGCTGGATTTAAGGGATCTTGATGATATAAGCATTAAGGCCAAACACCAATTAACTCAAGAAGGGTCAGCGTTAACCTCGATGAGCTATTTACTGGGTCAGTCTTCCATTATGGTGGCCGATTCTACGGGTAAAGTGAGCCAGTGGTTTAATGTCCGTGATGACAACAATACAGAAAACCTTACCTTTATCCGTGATGTGAGCCAGCCCGTTGGTATTGTCGATGTGGCGATGGAGCAACGCAGAAAGGGTTTTGCTACTTTGGATAATCGCGGTGTAGTCGCCATTTATAATGCGACCTCTTCACGCCAAGTGATCAATGAAAAACTAAGTGATGCCAGCGCGACGAGAATTGCCTTCTCACCCAGAGCCAATGGCTTGTTATTGGAAGACGGTAAAGGTATACGTTTTTTCAAAATAGACAATGAGCATCCTGAAGTCTCTTGGGGCTCTTTATGGGCAGAAATTTGGTACGAGGGTTATCAAGAGCCTAGTTATACTTGGCAGTCTTCTGCTGCGAATAATGATTTTGAACCTAAATACAGTTTGATGCCATTAGCCTTCGGTACCTTAAAAGCGGCATTTTATGCCATGGTGATGGCGGTACCCTTGGCAATTTGTGGTGCTATCTACACGGCGTATTTTATGGCGCCAGCCCTACGCCGTAAGGTCAAACCTATTATAGAGTTAATGGAAGCCTTGCCGACTGTCATCTTGGGCTTCTTGGCCGGATTATTCTTTGCGCCTTTCCTTGAAGAAAATCTAGCGGCTGCCTTCAGTATTTTATTGGTATTACCCTTAGGTATTCTACTGTTTGCTTATACTTGGTCTCGCCTGCCGACTAAAATCCGCTGGTTACTGCCTGAGGGTTGGCAGCCCATCATACTTATCCCTGTCATTATCTTTCTTGCTTGGTTTTGTATTGCCATGAGCCCTGTGATTGAGCTGAACTTTTTTGCGGGCGATATGCGCAGTTGGATAACCCATGACCTGGGTATTAGCTTTGACCAAAGAAATGCCTTGGTCGTCGGATTTGCCATGGGTTTTGCTGTGATACCCACCATCTTCTCTATTACTGAGGATGCCATTTTTAGTGTGCCAAAATCCTTAACTCAAGGGTCACTTGCGTTAGGTGCAACTTATTGGCAAACCATGGTACGAGTGGTGTTACCGACCGCTAGCCCAGGCATTTTCTCAGCCATTATGATAGGCATGGGACGGGCAGTCGGAGAAACCATGATAGTACTTATGGCGACAGGTAATACGCCTATTATGGACTTCAATATATTTGAGGGTATGCGTACCTTGGCGGCCAACCTTGCGGTTGAAGTGCCAGAGTCTGAAGTCGATAGCTCTCATTATCGCATTCTGTTTTTAGCCGCTTTTGTGCTCTTTATATTTACCTTTGTGGTGAATACGATTGCAGAAACAGTACGCCAACATTTACGTAAAAAATACGGTTCTCTGTAACTTATAGTGGGTAACAGTATGACAGGTCATAAAGAGAATAAAATGCAAAAAGCATCGGTTTCAAAGTGGTTTAAATCAGGTGATCCGTGGGTCTGGCTTAATGCTGGCGCGGTCGCAATCTCTGTGATCATGGTGATTGGTTTATTGCTGCTGATAGCAGTGCGTGGTCTGGGTCACTTCTGGCCTGCAGACATAGTGGAAGCACGCTATCAGGCACCAGGTCAGCCAAGTTATAACTTGGTGGCAGAAAAGGTAGAGAGTGTTGAAGTACCTGCGGTACAGCTAAGGGAAGCGGGTATCGACATTAGTGATGAGAAAGACATCGTTTCACGTACGTTAATGAAAACAGGTAACCGTGATATATATGGTGCTGACTTTCGTTGGGTAATTGATGACTTCCTAACGGATGTACAAACACCTAGCATGCTGTTTGCTGCTGAAAGGCGTGAATGGGGGAACTTATATGGTTACCTCAAAGCGGTAAAAGAAAACGGCAATACAGTGGTAGAGACTCAAGATAAAAATGCCTCTGAGTCTGCGTTAGCGACCTGGGCTAAGTTTGAAAAAAGCATTGCAAGGGTGCTGGTTATCCATGATGAGATTTACCAAATAGAAAAGCATGATATTGGTGCAATTAATCATGGATTAGAACGATTACGTTTAAAGCAGCGTTCACTTGAACTTAACAAAGAACTCACCCCGATTGTTATGGCTGATTTAAATTCTGATAGGGCGGTTTTCGATCAAGAGTATAAAGTGATGCAAGAGCAATTAATTGCTCTGTATGCAGAAATTAATCGTGATACCTTCGTCGTTGAGGCAATGGACGGATCGATTAAAGAATTACAGGTTGCCAAAGTAGTTCGTGCTTTTCGACCTAATGACATGAATGTATTGGAAAAGTTGAGCTTCTACGGTGAAAAGTTATGGGAATTCTTATCCGATGACCCCCGTGAAGCCAATACCGAAGGCGGCGTATTTCCTGCAATTTTTGGTACCGTGATGATGGTGCTATTAATGACGATTCTAGTCACTCCCTTTGGCGTGGTCGCCGCTGTCTATTTAAGAGAGTATGCCACTCAAGGCTGGATGACTCGTATTATTCGTATTGCAGTCAATAATTTGGCAGGTGTCCCATCGATTGTTTACGGGGTATTTGGTCTCGGTTTCTTTATTTACTTCATGGGCTCATCTATTGATCAGGCGCTATTCCCAGAAGCCTTACCGTCACCCACCTTTGGTACGGGTGGCTTAATGTGGGCCTCAATTACGTTAGCCTTATTAACTGTACCCGTTGTTATCGTCGCCACTGAAGAGGGTTTGTCTCGCATCCCCAGAAACGTACGAGAAGGCAGTTTGGCATTAGGTGCCACTAAAGCAGAAACCTTATGGCGAATCGTATTGCCCATGGCAAGTCCCGCTATTATGACTGGGGTTATCCTTGCGGTAGCAAGGGCTGCGGGTGAAGTCGCGCCGCTAATGCTGGTGGGTGTGGTAAAACTAGCGCCTTCATTACCGCTTGATGGCAACTATCCATTTGTTCACCTAGATCAAAAATTTATGCACCTTGGTTTTCATATTTATGATGTGGGTTTCCAAAGTCCCAATGTAGAAGCGGCTAGACCTCTTGTTTATGCCACCGCACTCTTATTAGTTATTGTTATCGCTTTGTTAAACCTATCGGCGGTAACCATTCGAAACCACTTACGTGAAAAATATAAATCGCTGGAAATGTAGAGAAGAGACGATTATGAGCGAAATGAAAACACACGCAATTGATATTTCAGCGATGCAGCGTAGCCAACAGACTTTGCGTATCGAAAGTGAAACACCTTGTTTAACGGTGAATAACCTTGAACTATTTTATGGTGATAAACGGGCGCTAAACGGAATAGACATGATTATTCCTGAGAAAAAAGTGACTGCTTTTATCGGGCCATCCGGTTGCGGTAAGTCTACTTTGTTACGGTGTTTTAACCGTATGAATGACCTAGTAGATACCTGTCGCATTACGGGTGAAATCAACCTGCATGATACGAATATCTATGCCAAGGGAACGGAAGTCGCTGAACTAAGGCGCCGAGTCGGCATGGTATTTCAAAAGCCTAATCCTTTTCCCAAAAGTATCTATGAAAATGTGGCTTATGGCCTGCGTATCCAAGGTATTAATAAAAAACGAATTCTAGATGAAACCGTCGAATGGGCGCTGCGTTCAGCGGCGCTTTGGGATGAGGTCAAAGATAGGTTGCATGAAAGTGCATTGGGTATGTCAGGGGGTCAACAACAAAGGCTAGTGATTGCGCGTACCGTAGCGGTCAAGCCTGAAGTTTTGTTACTGGATGAACCTGCTTCTGCTTTGGATCCTATTTCTACCTTAAAAATAGAAGAGCTGATCCATGAGTTGAAAAAAGAGTTCACCATCGCCATAGTGACTCATAATATGCAACAAGCAGCCCGTGTCTCTGATTACACTGCGTTTATGTATATGGGTGATTTGATTGAATTTGGCGATACCAATACCTTGTTTACTAATCCCGCTAAACAACAAACAGAAGACTACATCACGGGTCGTTACGGCTAGCGCTGCCGATAAGGAAGAAGATCATGAAAGAATTAATGACACATCATATATCGCAGCAGTTTAATACTGAACTTGAAGACCTACGTCAGCACTTTTTAACCATGGGTGGCGTGGTTGAAAAACAAGTGAGTGATGCGATTGAGGCGCTACTAAACAGTAATAGCGAATTGGCAGAGACTGTTCGTGAGCAGGATGCGACCGTTAATAAACTTGATGAAATTATCGATGAAGAATGCACCCGGATATTAGCAAAACGTCAGCCTGCAGCCTCTGATTTACGTATGATACTGTCTATATCTAAAGCCGTAAGTGAGCTTGAGCGTATGGGCGATGAAGCCAAGAAAATTGCTAAACTAACTCTTTCCTTGATTGAAGAGGGTGAGTCTCCAAGAGGTTATGTGGAGATTAATCGAATTGGCAGCATGGTATCTCGCATGATACATGATGCTCTTGATGCGACTGCCCGTTTAGATATCGATATGGCTATCAAGGTTGCGAAACAAGATAAGGTTGTTGATATGGAATACAAAACAGCTTTGCGATCTTTAGCCACCTATATGATGGAAGACCCGCGCAGTATTACTCGTGTTTTAAACGTCATCTGGGTATTACGATCACTTGAACGAATTGGTGATTATGCCCGACATGTTTGTCAGCATTTGATCTATATGGTGAAGGGGGTAGATGTTCGTCATGTGCCGGCCCAAAAAATTCAGCAAGAGATTGATTGATAAAAAATCATCTAATACTTTAAAAAAGGTACCTAAAATAGGTGCCTTTTTTTATACCCATTTTATATCTCTGAATAAGAGGCTTGAGACAAAGTCCCTTATTTGATTATGATGGGCTGCGACACTTATTGTCATTCTTTTAGGAATACAGGACGCTAGTATGTTCACATTGCAATCTGATACCTCCTTATCAAAAACGGAGTTATATCATTCGTTAAATTTACAATTAACTGGTCTATTAACCGGTGAAGAGGACTTGATTTGTAACTTGTCTCAATTTTCTGCATTTCTAATGCAAAGTTTGGAGCAAGTTAATTGGGCTGGCGTTTATTTTGCTAGGGGTGAGGAGCTGGTATTAGGGCCCTATGTCGGTAATGTTGCCTGTACACGTATTCCGTTTGGTCGTGGTGTCTGTGGCACGGCGGCTAGTACAGGGGAAATTCAACGGGTGGCAAATGTAAATGAATTTGCAGGTCATATTGCCTGTGATAGTGCATCTGAATCTGAAATAGTGCTTCCCATAATTGTCGATGGAAAACTGATTGGCGTATTAGATATAGATAGCCCTGTAATTGCTCGTTTTGATGAAGAAGACCAAGCAGGAATAGCGTGTTTGCTAAATACGTTAATCTTGGCGACAGGGTTTAAGTGGCAGCTATAGCTTTCTCTGCGCTAGTCCCATTAGAGCGAGTTCATTAATACTCGCTTCTAATACTTGGCTTAATTCATCCAGTTCCTCTCGGTGCTTGTTAAACTCATGCTCGCTATTACTAAGGCAGCATTCTTCTAATTTTTTTGCCAGGCTAGACAGTTGTTTGAAGCCGATATTAGCGGAGGATGATTTTAAAGAGTGGGACTTGATTCGCAACGCTTTGCCTTGGTCCATTTGCCAATGAGTTTGCAGGAACAAAACGTTTTGCTGGGCATCAGGTACAAACGCTTCGACAACTTCTGTAACCATTGCAAGTCCTAACTGACTAATCAGTAGCGTTATTGCTTTTTTATCAATGAGTTCACTCATTTTTCTATCTCATTTGACCTATGAAAGAAGACACTTTTTTACCTTCTAATAACTTTGGCTAGATACAAAATCTTGATGTGCAAGTTCGTTTAAAGCATGCCCCATATTAAGGTGTAATAAGGGGCCTTTATACAGGGCACTGGCTAAGGCTTTAGTGCGATTTTTGCTAATATTATAGTCGGCTAATATTTGGCTTCCACTATTGATTAACTTCTGTAAATTAATATAAGACAAGTCATCAAACATTGAATCGTCACCAATATAAACATAGTCAATCTTCTGCTCTGGTATCTGACTGAGCATATAGGTATGAAGTGGCGTATTAAGTCCTAAACCATTTGCTTGCATTGCCATTAAGTGCGCGACTGAATCATTTGCTTCAAGAATGATCATATTTTTATTACTTAATGAATTCACCAAGGCACTGACCATCTTGCCCTCATTGATTGGGGTAATTTGATGGTGAAAAATAGGAAGCTCTAAAATGAACTCACTGCCACCTGACTCTGGGCTGTGACAGCTAAGTTCACCGTGCATTAGGTGGGCAAGTGCACGACATAGATATAAACCTAAGCAATATTTATTTTCCGGGAAATTAGGTACCTGGCTATCTAATGGGGTCTGCAGCATTTCCAAAATACTGTCTGATATTCCTATGCCCGTATCCTTTATGACAATTTGAATCATACTGGCTGGAATCTCAGGATAAAGCGCAGGGCGCCATTGGGGCGCTTTAGATTGAGATAAACGAACAACAACACTGATATGGCCAGAAGGGGTAAATTTAAACGAATTGTCGATAAGATTAAAAATAATCTGATGTAGTCTGTTGTTATCGTAAATAGCCTGGTCTGGCAGGGTCAAATCGATATAACTCAGTACTCTTACCGCCTTTGGATTAGATCGCATTGAGGCAAAGTCGATGCTTCGCTCTAACTCCTGCGCTAAATTAAAGGGGGCATAGTCCAGCATTAGGTTGTTGGAGGCGATATCAGAAAGATCAGAAAAATCTTTAATCAGGTTGAGTAAAAGAGTGCCTGAATCTTCAATGGTGTCTAATATCTGGCACTGTTCGTTATTAAGTCCCTTGGTACGTAATAACTTACTCATGTTAATAACACGGTCAAGAGGTGTGTTTATCTCATGGCTCATGGTGGCTAAGAAGTGGGTTTTATCTTGGGCAATATTTTCAATCTGATGCTCAGCTTCCTGCGCTTTATTAACCGCTTTTCGGGTGGTCCGAATATTCGTTAATAAAACAAAGAAGAGCACCATGGCATTGCTGATAAAGATCAGCATTATGTATTTAAAAAGTTTAAATTCTTCGAGAATTTGTTCTCTTTGCTCAACTGAATAAGCACGACTACTTTGGTTAACAAGGCTGACAAATTTATTAATTTGCGGCTCTAGCGTATGTAGTTTATTAATAATTCGATTGAGGCTTGATAGATCGTTGTTTTCTATCTGCATAATACTGGGCTGCAACAACTCTAATTCGGCACTGATGTAGTTTAGAATTCGGATACTACGACCGTCGCCATAATAATGAATGCGGTTGCCAACACTGCCCACTTTTAGCAAATCAATCCGACTCATTAACAGGTCGTAATAGAAAAGCACATCGCCCGATGTCGGTGGGTTGTTTCTATCTAAACGTTTGAGGTAGTCAACAAAACGATAGCTCTGCACTTGTAACTGTAGACTTGACCAAATGCTGCTCTCGTAGGTGGTTCTAACATGCTTGGTACTGTTGGAATTAGCGAGAAAATAAAGCGCCCCAGAGGCCAATAAAGTACACACAAAGACGACTAGTAGAAAAGACGTCAGTCGCTTCATTACGATTGATTTTACGTCTCCTCCCAATCCTTTCACGTGTCACTCCTAGGTACTTAATTATGAGCTACTGATTTATAACTATTTGGTTAATTTGCCAAATGGATTTCCCGTAATAGGACTCATTTTTTAGCTCAGGTTTATCATCAAAAGGGTAAATGATCATAATAGGTCCCTTATTACGTACTGTCATGGGTACACCGTCCATGTGAGTCGCAAAAATAGCGCCAACTTCGGTAAAGTCTTGAATAGGAATATCTATCATATAGTCGTTTAAAGCAATAAGACTAAGGCTCTCACCTTCGACACCCAGTAGTTTAAAGAACTCTTTAGCTTTAAAGCCAGTATAAGTGTGTTTACCTTCATTCCAAGGCGTATGAGTAGTAATGGAGACTCGAGGCAACTGATCTAACATGTAGCGATCAAATAAAGCATTACTGTCTTGGTTAGTATTACTAATCAAACCACTGACGGTTAAAAGCGTTCGGGTGGAGGGAAGTTCTAACGAGAAAGAGGCAGAAGAGAAAATTAGGCTAATAAATATAAAGCAAATTTTTAGACTTTGCATGACGAGTCCCTTCTAAGGTTAATAAACAATTCATTAATGATACTAGTCTAAAATCATGAATGATTGCAGTAACTATTGAATAGAATATGGAATAAATATTACAAAAATGAGTCGTTTTCACAATAATCTTTGATTTTAAGTGAATGTTAAGCAATAAACGGACTTATTTATTTAAAATAATTTTATATATCAATGAGATGGCGTTTTTAATATTTATATTTGAGCTATAAAAAAGCCTTCATTTAAGGGTAAATGAAGGCATCAAAGGGCATTGCAAAATATCTAGTTAATGTCTTTTAGTCTCACACACGCAGCTTCATGTGAATCGGTAACACTTTCCAATTGAGGAATATGTTGAGCACAGGCTTCTGTCGCACTTGGGCAGCGAGTTCTAAAAACACAACCAGATGGTGGGTTAATAGGGGAGGGGAGATCACCGGTTAAAAGCTGTATTTTTTTACTACGTTCTAATTTAGGGTCAGGCACGGGAACCGCAGATAAGAGAGCTTTGGTATAAGGGTGTTGAGGCGAGTTATATAAAGAGTGCTTGTCAGCAAGCTCAACAGCATGACCTAAGTACATGACCAATACACGGTCAGAAATATGTTTTACCACACTTAAATCATGGGCAATGAATACTAGGGAAAGCCCCATTTCATCCTGCAAAGATTTTAGTAGATTGACTACTTGAGCCTGAATAGAGACGTCTAATGCAGAGACTGGTTCATCACACACCACTAATTTAGGCTCGAGAATAAGAGCGCGAGCGATTCCGATACGTTGGCATTGGCCACCCGAAAACTCATGCGGGTAACGGTTAATCACGTTAGGTAATAGGCCTACCTTAGTCATGATAGCGCGTACTTTCTCTTTAATAGCGTCCTTA
>Ga0209395_1000521_pt1 | contig 55812 bp, 43 predicted proteins | sample GOMGulsemesocosm_3_FD_184635 | JGI IMG/M metagenome (GOLD analysis project Ga0209395, IMG submission 184635) | Methane-oxidizing microbial communities from mesocosms in the Gulf of Mexico - GOM9D Gulf of Mexico (SPAdes) (version 2) | ecosystem: Environmental > Aquatic > Marine > Cold seeps...
AACTACATGCAAAAGGAAAATTAAAATTAGGAGAGCAATTTATTCACGAAAGTTTTATCGGAAGTAAATTTATTGGTTGTGTAGAAGAAGAAACAACGTTGGGAGGTAATCCAGCAATTATTCCAAGTATTCAAGGTTGGGCAAAAGTATTTGGATACAATAATATTATTATCGATGATGAAGATGATCCATATGCACATGGATTTCAAGTAATATAATCGCAGGGCGATAGCCGAACAGTGGCTAGGCCGAATAAAAAAAGAGTTCTTAATTTAACACCTCGTACTCTTGTGTCTGGTTTATTTATTGATAAAATGGAAAGAGATAAAAAAGAAATTATAAAAAAGCATTGTTATACAGAACTGGTGTATCAAAGAATAAATAAAAAATTAGGGACAAGTTTTTCAAACAAAGAAAGTGAATTGCTTCTAAAGAGGGTTTTAAAAGAAACAGGCTTAGAGGGATATGAGAAAAAAGGAAAGAATTTTTATATTTCAAATAAACAGCACAACATAAAAGTAACCATCAATTCAAATACTTTTAGAGTTATAACTGTTGATAAAATACTAATGAGTAAAATAAGTTATTAAATGTCAAAAGAAGTACTAATTATTGGTGGCGGAATTATCGGTTTAAGCACCGCTTATTATCTTCAAAAAGAAGGATATCAAGTTACTGTAATTGATAAGTCAGATTTTACCAGTGGAGCATCTTACGTAAATGCGGGATACATTACACCCAGTCATATTGTTTCGTTGGCAGCGCCGGGAATGATTACTCAAGGAATTAAATGGATGTTTAATTCGAGTAGTCCTTTTTATGTAAAACCAAGGTTAGATATTGACTTTCTAAAATGGACTTGGGCATTCAAGAAATCTGCAAATGCTAAAAAAGTAGCGGCATCAATACCTGTGATTAGAGACATTAATTTATTAAGTAGAGATTTGTATGAAGGGATAAAAGCTTCCAATGATTTTAATTTTCATTACGAACACAAAGGGTTGATGATGTATTATCAATCAGATAAAATAGGTGAGCATGAGTGGGAGTTAGGAGAGAAAGCGTTAAAAGCAGGTTTACATGCAGAGCATTTAACTTCTATGGAAGCGATTAGAAAACACGAACCTACTGCAGATTTAAATGTAAAAGGAGCTGTTTATTTTGATTGCGATGCGCATATGACTCCATCTGATTTTATGCCAGAAATGGTTACCTATTTAAAATCGAAAGGCGTACAAATACTTGCCAATGAAGAAGTGAAAGATATTGAGGTAAACAATCAAGTTATTTCAAAAATAATCACTGATAAAGGGACTTATAATACAGATGAGGTTGTTTTAGCTGCTGGAAGTTGGAGTCCGTTATTGACAAAAAAACTCGGACTTAAAATCCCGATTCAAGCCGGAAAAGGCTATCGCATTAATGTAGAAAGAGAAACCAATATTACAATTCCATCTATTTTGTGTGAAGCTAAAGTTGCCGTAACTCCAATGACAGGTTTTACACGCTTTGCAGGAACCATGGAAATTGACGGAATTAACCATACTATAAACCCAGCGAGAGTAAATGCAATAGCGAATGCAGCTAAAAGCTTTTACAACGGGTTAGAAATTACTCAGTCAGAAAAACAGGAAGCAGAATGTGGATTGCGTCCATGTTCTCCAGATGGTTTGCCCTACATTGGTAAGTCATCTAAATGTACTAATTTAACCATTGCAGCAGGTCATGCAATGATGGGTTGGAGTTTAGGTCCTGCAACTGGAATACTAGTAACAGAAATAATTTCAAACAAAAAACCTTCGTTAGATTTAAGTCCATTTCACCCAGATAGAAAATTTTAATTATGAGATACGAGTCAATTCCGAATTCATTATTTATAAAGAACAGAGAAAATTTCATTGCTCAAATGAAACCTAATACCATTGCTGTTTTAACGTCTAATGATGTAAAACATAACAATGCAGATGATGTGATGAGCTTTACGCAAAATAACGATTTGTTTTATCTTTCAGGAATTGACCAAGAGGAAACTATTTTGGTATTGTATCCAGATGCTCAAAAGGAAGAAAACAGAGCAATTGTTTTTGTTAAAGAAACCAATGAACAGATGAGGATTTGGGATGGAGAAAAGCTAACCAAAAAACAAGCAACTATTGTTTCTGGTATTGAAAGAATTGAATGGGCACAAGATTTTGAAATGACATTGCAGTACATGGCTTTTGAAGCTGATGGATTTTATTTAGGACATAATGAACATTTAAAGCGTGTCACAAAAGACCAAGAAACACAACAAGACAGAATGATAAAATGGTGTAAAGGAAAATATCCTTTGCATGAATATTATAGAGCAGCAAAAATCACCAGAGATTTAAGACCAATAAAATCAGAAGAAGAAGTAGTGCTAATGCAAAAAGCAGCAGATATTAGTGTCAATTCATTTATCCGAGTTTTAAAGGCATGTAAGCCTACAATGAAAGAGTATGAGTTGGAAGCAGAATTGACGTATAATTTGGTGAAGTCTGGAGCTTCACATCATGCCTTTCAACCGATTGTAGCTTCTGGTAAAAATGCCTGTGCATTGCATTATAACACCAATGATGCTATTTGTAATGATGGAGAAATGATTTTGTTAGACTTTGGCGTTTGTTATGCAAATTATAACAGTGATACTACACGTTGTTTGCCCGTAAATGGCAAATTTTCTGATAGACAAAAAGAAATCTATAGTTCAGTATTGCATTGTTTAAAAGAAGGAAGTAAATATTTAAAACCTGGTGTTTTACCTTCAGCTTATGAAGCTAAAATGGCAGTTTTAGTAGAAACGCAATTGATAGAATTAGGTTTGTTAGATGCGAATAAAGTTGCTAATCAAGACCCTGAAAAACCATTGTATAAAAAATATTTTATGCATGGAACAGCACATCATATTGGATTAGATGTGCACGATGTAGGTTTGTATTCTAGGAATATTGAAGTAGGAATGGTGTTTACCTGTGAACCTGGGATTTACATTCCTGAAGAAGGAATTGGATGTCGTTTAGAAAATGATTATCTAATCACAGAAAACGGAAATGTCAATCTTACTGTAGCAATGCCAATTGAGATTGAAGAAATTGAAGCATTAATGAATAATTAATAAATGAACATGAAAGGAATCGGAGGATCAACAATTGAAGCAGAATTAAATGCAATTCAACCTACAATACATTTAGTAAAACCTATTCAGAAAGCAGAATTTCAGCAAAGAATAGATAGAGCTTGTCAGTTAATGCAAGAAAAAAATGTGCCTGCATTATATCTTCATGCTGGAACAAACTTATTTTATTTCACAGGAATGAAATGGAACGCAAGTGAACGAATGGTTGGAGCTGTTTTGTTCTCGAATGGAAAACTAATTTACATTGCGCCAGAATTTGAAAAAGGAACCATTTTAGATTTTATGCTGATTGAAGGAGAAGTTACTTGTTGGGAAGAACATGAATCTCCTTATGAATTGTTTATTGAGACGTTAAAAGGGAATGGAGTAGAAAAAGGAGCTATTTCAATGGATGAAGCAACGCCTTTTTTTGTTTTTGACGGAATTAGGAATTGTCAGGATTCCTATGAATTAGTAAATGCAAGACCAATCACAGCTGGTTGTAGAATGATCAAGTCTGAAGCAGAAATTGCAATTATGCAACATGCTATGAACATCACATTAGAAGTTCATAAAGCAGCGGCAAGAATTTTATATGTCGGAATTTCTGCGAAAGAGGTGACCGATTTTATTCATGAAGCTCATAAAAAATATGGAGCTACTGCAGGATCTTATTTTTGTATTGTGTTATTTGGAGTGGATTCTTCTTTTCCTCACGGAGTGAAATCACCAAAAGATTTAGAAGAAAACGAAGTTGTGTTGATTGATACAGGCTGTATGTTGCATGATTATATTTCTGACATCACAAGAACTTTTGTGTATGGTAAAGCTAATGAAGAGCAAACACGCATTTGGAATATCGAAAAAGAAACACAACAAGCAGCTTTTGATGCGGCACAATTAGGAAATACTTGTGCTGATGTTGATAATGCTTCTAGAGTTGTTTTAGAATTTTATGGTTTGGGACCAGATTATAAATTACCTGGATTACCACATAGAACCGGACACGGAATTGGATTAGGAATTCATGAATGGCCATATATTGTTAGAAATGATCATACAGTTTTAGAGCCCGGAATGACATTTAGTAATGAACCAATGATTTGTGTTCCAGGTAAATTCGGAATTAGACATGAAGATCATATTTACATGACTATAGAAGGTCCAAAATGGTTTACAGACCCAATGCATTCAATTGAGAACCCATTCGGGATTTAGGCTTCCAAATCATTTAAATCCATACGCATATTAATTAGGTGCTTTGTGAATCCTACTTTTTCATACGCTCTAATTGCTGATGGATTGGTTTCATAAACATCTAGACGGATTTCATGAATGTTTCTTGTTTTACACCAAGCTAATAATGTATCAACAATTAATTTGTTGTAACCATTACCACGGTATTTTTCTGGCACAAACATAAAGCCTAAATACCCATGATTGTCGTGTTTTAAATAGATTCTGTCTGGTTTTATTTTAGCATAACCAGAAGCAACTAATTCTCCATTCAATTCGGCAACATATAAAACAGCATCTTCAGATTTGATAAAATCTTCTAAATCATAATAGATAACTTTTCCATCTTTAATGGTAATATCCATTGGGCGTTCAGCTTCTACCAAATCATCCATGAAATTGTATAAAAAGGGTAAGTCGTTTTTTGTAGCTTCTCTAATAATTGGTTTCATTGTTTATCGATTTATTAGTGTCAAATAGAATGCGAAACTACAGATAAATAGTCTAAAAAAAATATGAATAGGTGTGGTTTTTAGTCCGAAATGAGATGAAAAACAATTTTTGTTTTAAGAAGAAGTATCAGCTACAATTTTCCATTCACCGTTAATTTTTCTAAAGATGATCATAAAAATACCGTTGGCATTTCCAACATTTCGGGTTAAATGATATTCTCCCATAATATAATAAGATTCTTTTTCAATCCTAGAAATGTCATTGACTTTAAATTTCAATGTCCCAGAATGATCAGGTGTTGGATATCCCTTTTTATAGTTTGCTAAGGTTTTATCCCAGCCATATGTTATTCCGTTACTTCCATAAAACTTTAAGGAGTCTGACTTCCAGTAGCCTTGCATAAAGCCTTCTAAATCGTGTTTTGACCACGCTTTTTCTTGTGTTCTCAGGATCGATATGATTGCTTCTTTATCTTGTTTTTCAGTAGTAGAAGTTTCACAAGAGTAGCATATGCTAAAAGCGAAAAATAGGATAAATATTTTTTTCATCTTGTTATAATTTAGTTGGTGTTATTGTAAATGAGTATGTATATGTTTTGTTAGCAGGAATTGTATATTCCTTGTGAGTCAACCTTCCCCAAGAAGTATCGCCCCCAACACCCATTTGATGTAAATCAATATTCCACTGAATGGTATTTCCAATTTTAATATCAGCGCCATGTTTTTTGGTAACAGGTACCAATCCTGAAGCAGATTGCCCTGCTTCATCAGAATTGAAATCTAATTCTTTCATGCTAAAAGGCCAAATACTTGTGTTGAATAATCCTTGACTAGTTGCTTTTAAATTGATGTCTTTTGATGAAACTTGCATCCAACGAACATCCGTTTTATTACCCGTTTCTTGTGGACGAGAATATACATGGAATTGTTCGTTTACCTTTCCAGAATAAATGCCTAGTTTCTGCCCGTTTTTTCTGTCCCAATAACTTTCTTCTGGTCCTTTTCCGTACCAAGAAACATTTTCAAATTTTTTATCAAGTGTAAGGTACATTCCCAAACGTGGAATGTTAGGTAATTTAGATTTGTTGGGCTTATATGAATAGTTTACTTGAAGATTTCCATTAGATGTTAGTGTGTACTTTACATGAACGTTAGCTTCGTCATTTGGTAATTTGTAGGCTACTTTAAAAGAAACATTATTGTCTGTTTTTCTTGGGTTTTCTATTAGCTTTGAACTATAATTATAACTAGCATCTTGCCATATTTTCGCCCACTTATCCATTCCGTTTCCTAAATCATTATCTGTTGGTGGTCTCCAGAAATTCAATTTAATTGGTTTGTTGGTTAGCACTTGATGCTTGAATGACCAATTTAAAATGTCACCCGATTTTTTATCAATATGTAGAACTGATTTCTCATCATATATTTCATATACCGTGCTTTCTGTAATTTTTAAAGCAACTTTACTGTCTTTAGGATAGTTAACAATAGCCCCATGTTTTAAAGCAAATTGATCCCAAGCAACTTCATGATCCTTCGGAATTAAAGCTGTGGCTTCTTTTTGAAGTAAACTTACTTCCAAATAATATTCATTCTCAGGAATAAAAATGTCAGGAATGTCTTTAAATTTTATTTTAACTGATGACTGTGGTTTTATATCTAAAGAAATATTCGCTTTTTCAAAAACTACTTTTCCGTTTTTTAAAATTCGATAACGCATTTCTTTATCAGATAAATCAGTGAAGAAATTCTTGTTTGTTATTTGAATTGTTTGATTCCCTAAGTATCTAAATTCAATCGGTTCATATACTTTTTTTACTTCAGATAAATGTGGGTGAGGATTTCTGTATGGATCTACCAAACCATTATTTAAGAAGTTCCCATCTGTTGGTAAATCTGGATGATAATCGTGTCCATAGGCCAAATATGGTTTCCCGTTTTTGTCTTTGTATTCTAAACTTTGATCTACCCAATCCCAAATAAAACCACCTTGAAGATTATCATATTTCTCAATGATATCCCAATAATCTTGTAAATTTCCAACGGAGTTACCCATTGCATGTGCATATTCAATCATGATAGAAGGCTTGTCAGAATTCGACTTTCCATGTTTGATTAAATAAGCTGGTTTTGGGTACATCGGACAATATAAATCTGTATAATCCTCTTTTCCTGCGGGTTCATATTGTACAATTCGGTTATCATCTTGTTCTTTTAGCCATTTGTAGGTCGCTCTAAAAATATCGCCTTCTCCAGCCTCGTTTCCTAAAGACCAAGAATAGATAGAAGCATGATTTCTGTCTCTGTAATACATGCGTTTTGTACGCATCATATGAGCTGGTAACCAACTCATTTCATTACCGATTTGAGTATTCTTGTCAATCGCTAAAGGGTGACTTTCAATATTAGCTTCATCAACAACATACAAACCATATTTATCACATAAATCTAACCAATAAGGATCGTTTGGATAATGTGCAGAACGGACTGCATTTATGTTGTTTTGCTTCATCAATTGGATGTCTTTCTCCATCGATTCCCTTGAAACTACATGGCCTGTAAAAGGATCAGTTTCATGTCTGTCTACTCCTCTTATATAAATAGCTTTTCCGTTGATTAAAACTTGAGCATTTTTAATTTCTACACGTTTAAATCCAATAGGTTTTTTAATAAATTGATCATCTAAAGAAATTTGTAAATCATACAAATTCGGAATTTCAGCTGACCATTTTTTTGCGTTTTTAATTACATTGGTTACTTTAAAACTAACAATAGAATTAGCATGAATCGTTATAGCTTTAGCTATTTTAAATTCATTACTAATTGAAACTGAAATTTCTTTAGACACATCTTTATCTGTGTCATTTTTAAGATATACTGTTGCGTTAAGAATTCCATTCTTATAAGAATCATCTAAGGTGGTTTTTGCATGATAATCAGAAATAAAAACTTTTGGCCTCGAATATAAATAGACATCACGTTCAATTCCACTCATTCGCAACATGTCTTGACTCTCTAAGTAACTAGCGTCTGACCAACGGAACATCTGTAATGCTATTAAGTTTTTACCTTCTTTTAAATACTTCGTAACATTAAATTCAGCCGGAGTTTTACTTCCCTGAGAATACCCAACATATTCTCCATTGATGTATACATACATGGCAGATTTCGCTCCTGCAAAATGTAAGACAATGTCTTGTGATAGAAATTCTTTATCCAAATTGATTTCTTTTCTATAAGTCCCAACAGGATTGTAATCTGTGGGTGCATCTGGCCATTTTGTTGTAAACGGATATCGTTCATCTAAATAAATCGGATGCCCAAAACCTTCAACTTCCCAATTAGCAGGAACAGGAATGGTGTTCCAATCTGAATCATCAAAATCTATATTCTGAAATGTTGTTGGTCGTTTTTTAGGATCTTTTACCCAATCAAATTTCCAATCTCCATTCAGATTAAAAAATCGTTTTGAATTCTCTCTGTTTTCAATGTCAGGGTTTTCAAAAGCAAAAAATGTAGCTCTAGGGGCTAATTTATTTTCTTCAAAAATTTGATGATTGTAGTGATTCTCTTGTGTTGCTATTGGTGTTAAATCTTTTTGTTTGCAATTAGAGAAAATAGTTACAAAGCAACATAGAATTAGAATTTTTTTAATCATTGGTTTCGATTGAAAATAAATTAGCAATTAGATTAGTTATGGCAGCTACAAGTTGGAATCGTAAAGCTGTTTGTTTTTAAATTTAAAGGAACTCCTTGGTTGTAATTTCCGCTTTCCCAATAAAAAGGACTTCTTTTTTTATTGTAATGTCCAATTTCATTCATGGTACTTGTATCATATAAACGTCCGTTAATCATTGTGTAGATTACTGAGTTGGTATTCTGAATGTTTTCCAATGGATTTTTATCTAAGACAATAAGATCGGCTAGTTTTCCTTTTTTCAAAGAACCTAATTCATCGGCAACACCAATGTAATTAGCACCGTTTATAGTCGCAGCTTTTAAAGCCTCTAGATTAGACATTCCACCTTGATGTAACATCCACAATTCCCAATGTGCACCTAAACCTTGCAGCTGTCCATGCGCACCTAAATTAACTTTAACTCCAAGTTTTGATAAGTCTGTTACCGTTTTAGAAGTTAAAATATGACCATTTTTATACTCTTCTTCAGGAATCATTAAACGATGACGAGAACGCGTATCGATTACGTGCCTTGGCGTGTATTTTAGTAGTTTTTTATTTTCCCAAACATTAAAGTTTTGATACCATTGGTATTCACCACTCATTCCACCATAATTTACGATCAATGTAGGTGTGTATCCAGTTTTACTGTTTTTCCAAAGTGATAGCACATCTTTGTATACCGGTGCAACAGGAATGTTGTGTTCAATACCTGTATGGCCATCAAAAATCATAGTCATATTTGAATAGAAATTTGAACCTCCTTCTGGAACTACATTTACACCTAACTCTCTTGCAGCTTGCATAATTTGCTGGCGTTGTTCTCTTCTTGGTTGGTTGTAACTTTTTACAGATTTAGCTCCAAATGCTTTGGTTCTAGCGATAGCAAAACGAGCATCATCTAAATTATTTACAACTGCTTTAAAATCTCCTTCTGCACCATATAAAATAAAACCAGTAGAAAACATTCTTGGACCAACAAGAGTCCCTTTTCGTTGCAGCTCTTCTAATGTAAATGCAGCAGCTGTATTAACAGATGGATCATGAGAGGTGGTGATTCCAAAAGCTAAATTGGCATAAAATTGCCAATGTTTTTGAGTACTCAGTCCATTTCTAAAAGCGCCAACATGAGCATGTACATCGACAATTCCGGGCATAATCGTTTTACCTTTCATGTCATATACTTTTGCATCCGAAGGGATTTTTACTGAGCTAAATTTCCCAATTTTTTCAATCTTGTTTTTATAAATAACAATGGTTCCATCTTCAATTACTTTGTTGTTTTCCATTGTGATCAATCGAGCATGTGTAAAAGCAATTCTACCTTCTGGAACATCAGACTTAGCAGTCAATCCAATTTTAATTACTGCGTTAGCATCAGTAACTAAATTACTTTTAGCAAATGGATCAGTAGTATTGTTTACAATATTTTTCGTGAAATATTTATCCCCTAATGTCCAATGAACTTTATCATTAGATTTTGACCAATGTAAATTGATTCCTGCATTTTTAGACAAGCTTTCTACTTTAAAAGATTTGGTGTTTGCATCTAAATTAATTTCGCTTCCATTATGTACAAAAGGAGCAACATATAATTTGTGTAAATGAATAAAGGCAACCCATTTGTTATCTTTACTTGGAACCAGGCGATTGGCTAATTTTGAAGTGAAATGACTTCTTTCATTCTTGCCGTTCAAGTCAACACTTTTTAATTTTTTAGTAAGACCACCAAAAAAGGAACCTCCAGTTTGAAAGAAAATTCTTTTATTGTCTGTAGAAAATATTGGGAATTCTCCATTGTCAGAAATTTTCTTTGCATTACTGCCATCAAACTTCATGGTGTAAATTCCTGTTTTCTTCGTGTAATCAAACCCTTGGTCTCCATTACCACCTTCTTTTCTATAGGTGATTTTTCCTCCTGAGTTATCGTAAGAAGGAGTTCTGTAAATTCCTTTTTTAGAAGTTAATTTTCGCAATCCAGAACCATCTGTTTTTACTTTGTAAATAGCGCCAAGACTTGCGTCATTCCAAGTTACAAAAACAATGAATTTTCCATCAGGTGAAAAGCTAGGTTCAGCTTCGAAATCTGTTAAATTGGTAATTCTTTTTGGAGTGCCATTTGGCAACTCTTTTTTATAAATATGCCCTAAAGAAGTAAATACAACCGTTTTCCCATCAGGAGAAGTCTGTACATTTTTAATCATTTTAGAAGTAAATGATTCTTCAAAAACCTTTCTTTTTACACGATGAGTTTTCGCTAGCTTTATTTTTTCTTTTACCTGAAAAGGAATGTTGGTGATTTGTTTTGAATCAATATTGATTCTGTTGATTTTTCCACCACTCCAAATAACAATATCTTTATTGTTATTTAACCAAGTAAAATGAGGATACACACCAAACACAGCCCAAGCTTCTTGTTGATCTTTGCTCAATTCTTGAGTTATTGGCCATTCTTTTCCTGTTTCTAATTCGTGAATGTATAAAGCTGTTTTAGTACGGATACGCTTAATAAAAGCTATTAGTTTTCCATCTTTAGAAATAACAGGTCTAGCTGCTCCACCAGGTCCGCCAGTTATCTGTTTTGTTTTTCCAGTTTTGAAATTATACTGTTTGATTACATAAATCTGTTTGTTTGGATCTTTGTTGTATTGAAAAGATCCTCCAGGATACATATCTTCTGCGTAGTATAAATATTTTCCGTTTGAAGAAATTGATGGATCATTTACATCTTGTTGATCGTTTTTTCTTTTTGTTAATTTCAATCCAGTTGATCCAGAAAGTGGATATTGCCACATTTCACCAGCTCCTACAGAACGAGTAGAAGTAAAGTGTTTACGAGCAACCAAAGATTTCCCATCTGCAGTCCAAACAGCATTGTTAAGCAGTCTGAATTTTTCCTTGGTAATTGATTTTGCATTTTTCCCATCCGCAGTCATTACCCAAATATTATTTCCGCCTTCTGCATCACTTGTAAATGAAATATATTTTCCATTTGGACTAAACCTTGGCTGTACTTCATAGGCCAGCCCAGAACGTAATCGTGTCGCTTTTCCTCCAGTAATTGGCATTGAATAAATGTCTCCTAATAAATCAAAAACAATGGTTTTTTCATCCGGACTCACATCCAAATTCATCCAAGTTCCTTCATTGGTGTTTAAGTTGAAGGAATTGTATTTCCAATCTTTATGTGGATTGTTTACATTCCATTTGGTGCTTTTCTTTGCCGTTTTCTTTTGAGAAAAAGAAACAAACGAAATAGAAAAAGTTAGTAACAATACTAGAATTTTACGCATAACAGTGGTGTTTAGTTTTTATAAGTTTATAAATGTAAGATTTATATTTAACTCTTGAGTTTCATGAAATCTTCATTTAATATTTTTCTAAGATAAAGGAGTAGTTCTTCTGCATTCTCTTTCGTAAAAACAATTGGTGGTTTAATTTTTAATACGTTATAATCTGGACCATCAGTACTCATTAAAATACCGTGATCTTTCATTCTATTTGCTAAATAATCAGTTTGATCGGCTAGTGGATTTAAATCCGAATCTACCAATTCAATTCCTAAAAACAATCCTTGTCCTCGAACATCTCCAATAATTGAGAACTCTTTCGAAAGTGTATTCAATCCTGACTTTAAATACTCACCAACTTTCAATGCATTTTCTTGTAGTTTATCTCTTTTTACAGTTCGTAAAACTTCGGTTGCAATGGCACACGAAACTGGATTTCCTCCAAACGTATTAAAGTATTCCATTCCGTTTGCAAATGCATCAGCAATTTTTTGTGTACATGCAACTGCAGCTATTGGATGTCCATTCCCTAACGGTTTTCCTATGGTAACAATATCCGGAATTACATCATGTAGTTGGAATCCCCAAAATGTTTTTCCGAGTCGCCCACAACCAACTTGTACTTCATCAGAAATACAAATTCCACCAGCATTTCTTACTAATTTATAAGCTTGTGCTAAAAAACCTTCTGGCAATTCAATTTGCCCGCCACAGCTAATAATAGGTTCAATGATAAATCCACCAACATTTCTTCCTTTTTGTTGAATGTTGTCAATGCAATTTTGAACTTCTTCTGCATATTTATGAGCAGCATTTTCACCTCTATATTTCCCTCTAAATGTATCTGGTAAAGGAAATATTTGTGTGTGTTCTGGAGCTCCATGTCCACTTTTTCCATCAAACTTATAAGATGAAATATCAATACACATATTGGCGTTTCCATGATAGCCAACCTCACTAGCAATCATATCTTTTTCTCCGGTAACAGCTTTCACCATTCGTATCGCCAATTCATTAGCTTCACTACCAGAATTCACAAAATGCAACACATTTAATTCTGGTGGTAATGTCTCAATCAATTCTTTGGCTAATTCGTTGATGTTTTCATGTAGATACCTTGAGTTGGTGTTGATCAAGGCCATTTGATTTTGTCCAGCTTTTACAACATTGTAATTTTCATGACCAACATGAGCAACGTTATTAACAGTATCCAAATATTTACGACCAAACTGATCCATTAAATATTGACCAGCTCCACGTACCATTTTAATTGGTGTTTTGTATTGTAAGCTTAAACTCTTGCCTAAATGTTGTTTTCTATAGTTGATGATTTCATCATTGGTCAGTGAATTATTTTCTAATAATGCTTCTGATTTGAATAACAAATTTGGATCTGGACAAATACTTTTCCAGACATTAATCTTACTTAAATATGCAACTCCTGGATAATCAATTGTATAATCAAAAAGAGAAAGCAATACTTGAAAATGTAAATGTGGAGCCCAATTTCCATTTTCAGGATAATTTCCCAAGATTGCAACTTGTTCTCCTTTTAAAATGATATCTCCAGTTGTATGTTTGGTAGCGCTTTCAATAGTGTTATGTCCATATAATGTATAGAAATCAAAATCTTCTACTTTGTGTTTTAAAACGACCAACCCACCATATTCTTTATCACCTGCATCATTTACTGAAATTACCACTTCGCCATCTAAAAAAGCATGAACAGGTGTTGATTCTGGCAACCAATAATCAATTCCTAAATGTATACTTCGACTTTCTTTTCCTTTATTTCCGATTGTATCATAAGCCGTAGATGTGTACAATGCTCTTGGCTCTAAATATCCGCCAGCTATAATTTTATTTGGAACTTCTTTCTGTAATTGCTCAATTTTAAATTGTAATAAATCAAGATTGTTAAATTCTTGTTGATGTCCAACCCATGAACTTGAAACACTCATGTCTATATGATGCGTTTCATTTTTATTGATGGTTGGAAACAGTTCAGTTAATGAGAAGTTGTTTTTTAGTGACCAGTGTTTGAATTTTTCTTCATTAGGATTCGCTGTAAACCCACAAGCTACTCTAAAAGAATATTCAGCAAAATCAGGGTGAATAGCGCTCCACTTTTTTAAGACTTCCCAAGAAGGTTTTTCACTGATTAATAAATACTCGTTATTTGGCTCTTCAATTTTATTTATCGCAGATTTAGTAACTGAAATCACCAATCTCATGGCGATAGCATTATATAAATGCTTCAACTCATTTTCTTGTAAAGGAAATGTTGAATGGTATCCTTTTACAATTGGCAAAGCAGCGTCTAAAGGATCTGGATGATTAATGTTCGTATAACAAGCAATTGCCAAATCATTAATAATTTGTGTGTGAATTGCATCTCCATAATCAATCGCAGCTTTTACAGTTGGATTGATGATTTCTTCAGAAACAATTACGTTGTTGTCATTGGCATCGTTATGAACAACGGATTTTCTTAGTAAATCATAGTCTGATTTTTTTGCTTCAAATAGCTCTTGAAAAGAGCTGATGATTTCTTTTTCTTCATTAGAAAATAAATGAATATGCTCTTTTGTCCAAAGTGATTGTGCCACATCCCAAACAAATTCTCTTTTTGCTTCTGAATGACTGAAACCCTGCAAAGCTTGCGTTAATAAGCCGCATTGTTTTCCTAGGCTAAAACGTAAACTGTCTAATTGTGGATTTACAGAACTCCAAACCCTACCCGAAATCCAAGTAAGTAAACGAACCCTTCGTTCCTTACCAAAAGCATCTGTAATTGTAGGAGTTGATATACCAGTTTTATCATTAACTACTTTTGGAGCAATTAAATGTTGACCATTAGATTCAACATGTTGTAATAACTGTTGTTGAAAATCTAAATAGTTTTCATTCTCATTTTGACGAGAAATTTTTAAAATATATCCTTCAGAGTTTTCAATTTTAATTCTGAAATTAAAATCAACTTCACCAGGAAGTTCAGAGGCAGTCCCTTTAATATTATATAGGTTAAAGAGAATGTCTTCCGCTTGGTCCGCCGCTATTTTTATTTGATTGTACTCCATTTAATCTTTTTGTAATAGTTGTATAATATGCGCTGCACTCCAACTAAAATTTTGTGCATTTAATCCTTTTCCTGTTAATGGGTGGTAATTTTCTCTAATAGATTTTCCTTTTCCTAAAACACCTTCAGCTCCTTTTAAAATCTGAATGGTTGCTTTGTCAGCATCTTCATTAAATCCATAATTACGTAAACTTTTTACACCAAAATATGCTTGGTCTAACCAATTTGGTCCTCGCCAATATCCTTTAAGAGGATTGAATTTTTCATGATCTGCGCTCATGGTTTGAAACGGAACTTTCGTGTAGAATTTTTTTGGGTTCATCATTCTGTTTTTTACTGTTTCAGCTTGTTTTTGAGTTGCTGCGTTTGCCCATAATGCGGTCCATCCTTCACTTCCTTCTCCTTTGATAAATGTTTTTCCATCCAGCGTAGTATCATAAAACCAGCCATCATGTACATCATAAAATTGTGATTGGATTTTAGCCTTTAGAGTCTCAGCCTCATCGGTGAATTTTTGAGCATCTTTATTCTTTTGTAAAACACGTGCAAGTTTTGCTAAGTACAATTTCTCAGCATATAAATAGGCATTTAAATCTACAGATTCTTGATCAATAGAAAAGGCGCCTTCACCATTTTTTACAATTTTAGAATTGTCAAATCTGATGGCATTATCCATTCCGCTTTCCCATTTTGCAGCCACTAAACTTCCGTCAGTAGAGCCATATTCACACAATCCATCTTGGTCATGATCTCTCTTGTTATACCACCACTCGTGATATAATTTAAGTTTTGGATACATGTATTTTATAAACTCAAGATCATTGTCTTTTTTGTAAATTTTTGCAACTGCCCAAACTGATAAAGGAGGTTTTGTGTCTCTATAATTGTGCTTCTCTACAGAAGTATCTCTAAACACACAATCAACTATAAAACCATCTTTACTTTGAAAATAAAACATAAGTTTCATCTGCTTTTTTGCCAATTCTGTATTGTAAAAAGAGAGCCCAACTGCATGTTTCCAAGAATCCCAAGACCAAAAACCATTGAACCATTTATAATGATAGCTAGGAAATAACCCTTCGCTTTTAATTTCTCCAGCTCCTATTCGCCAATTGTTTTGTAATGTTAATTGAGATTTTGCTAATACTTCTGCGTAGATGTCTTTTTGAAATGAGGTTTTTCTGTTTTCTATAACTGACTTTAATTGTGAGTTTTTTTCCGCTTTACGTGCTTCTAATACTGTTTCAAAAGTTAAATTGGAGATTGATCTCAATTCATCACTCCAAGAATATTCTTTGAAAATGAATGTTTGCGAAATCGTAAACTCTTTTGATTCGTTTGGTTTTAAATCAATACTGATTTTATTAGAAACATATGTGCTGTCAGTAGATGTTAGCAAGACACCTTTTGGGAAAATAATATGACCGATGGCATCTGTTTTAGATGACTTGATGATTAGTTGGTTGTTGGTTGTTGAAAGCTTCAATCCATCGGTCAATAATGGTTCGTTTTTAAAACTATATTTTATTGTTTGTGCTGATTTACTTTTGTTCTTTAAAGTTGACTTTATAATTGCTGTATGGCCAGAAGTAAAGACTAATTCTTGTTTTAATTCTAGATTATCAGCTATGAAAACCTGTTGTAAATGACTATTGAAACTTTTTGTCGTTATTGATGTCCAATTTGTGTTTTCTATATCTAAATTGGTTAACGAAGCACTAGACCAAATTCCATTTTGTTGCGTCATTAAAAATGGTCCAGAGAATCCTGTTATAGTTGAAATTGAATCAGGAAAACTATAGGCAAACCAAGCTCCTTGATCTGAAAACATCAATCCAGATTTATCAAACTTGGTTGTTGGTGTTATTTGATAATTTAAAATGTTCTCACTGAATTTCAAATAGCCCTTTTGCTCTTCTTTAGCACAACTAAAGATAATGGTTACAGTTAGTAAATAGATAAGTTTTTTCAATGTATTAATTTTTTATAATTTTAAAATTATTCAAAGCGTGTTATCGTAATATAAACCCGTCTCTCATTGGATCATTCGGGTCAATTACAAAAGTTTGCATTCCTGTGATATATGCATTTCCTTCTACTTGCGGAATTACAGCCGTAAAGGGCCCATAATTTTCTTCAGAAACCACTGAGCCTTTAAATACTGAGTCTGTAATGCTTTCAATAGTCATTGTTTCTCCGTAATCTATTTCTCTTCTAGCTTTATGAATCGCCATTCTTCCAGAAACTCCAGAACCTGTTGGACAACGGTCCACTTCTCCTTCAGCAAAAATGCACACATTTCTACTATCAACACCAGATGGCTGTTTGTTGTTGTCTATAAAAATGGTTCCATAATTAAAACTCAAATCTTCCTCAAATGGATGTGTTATTTCGTTGTCAGACTTCATTACCGCATTTTTAATTTTCATTCCGTTGATAATTAATGCTCTGTAAGACGCTGTACTCAAATCAAAATCAAAGTTGTTTTTTGCCATGTCTACATAGGCATAAAACGCTCCGCCATAAGCTAAGTCGTATGTTACTTTTCCTAGGCCTTCAATTTCAACAGTTTTATCTAAACCTACAACAAAACTAGGTACGCAATGAAAACGAACTCCGGTTACTTCTCCGTTTTTTACATTAGTAAATGAGGTGATTCTGCCACAAGGTGCATCAATTTTTAGCACATTGTCTCCTTCTTTTACGTCAATCCAATTCATTTCAACAGCCAATGTAGAAATGGCAATAATTGCATGTCCACACATTGTTGAATACCCTTCGTTGTGTAAAAAGATAATTCCAAAATCGCCATTTTCATCATTTGGAGGTAATAAAATACATCCATACATATCTGCGTGTCCACGGGGTTCAAACATTAATGCTGTTCGCAAATGATCGAAATTTTCTTTACAATAACGCCTGTAATCTAATACCGAATTTCCTTTTAATTCAGGAAATCCATCTACAATTATACGCAATGGTTCTCCGCCAGTATGCATGTCAATTGTTTTGATTTGTAACCAATCTTTGTTTGGTGTAAAATCTGTTTTTGATACTATGTTTTGATATGTTTTACTCATTTGTAAATTTGTTATAGAAATAATTAGCCGCTGCTAAATCTTCTAAAGCATGACCAACAGATTTGAATACTGTGATTTCTTCTGCTGAGCTTCTTCCTGTTCTTTTATTAGAACAGAGTTGAAATAAATCAGCTTTTATGTCTTCTTCTTTCAAGGTTCCATTTTGTAACGGAGTAACAATGTCTCCACTCTCTTTCAATCCACCTTGAAAAGTGTCAAGAAAAACCGTGGCTTTAGAAATGGTTTCATCATCAGCTTCTCGCATGTCTTTTTTATAAGCACCCACCAAGTCTATGTGTTGTCCGGCCTTTAAATATTTACCTAAAACTAGTGGTGTTTTAGACAACGTAGCACATGAAATAATAGCTACTTCTGATATTTTTTCTTCTATGGTTTTTATTGGAGTACTTGTGAAACTTTCATTTTTCAATGCTTCACAAATAGCCGTTGCTTTTTCAAAACTTCTTCCCCAAATAAAAACTTCTTTTATTGGGCGAACTGAGGCATGTGCTTTAATTAAATTGATAGACAAGGCTCCAGTTCCAATCATTAATAATGATGATGCATCTTCTCTTGATACATAAGATGAAGCTAACGCAGAAGCTGCGGCTGTTCTTTTTACTGTTAAGCTTTTTGCTTCTAAAATTGCTTTGATAGATCCTTTTATGGCATCAAGATAAATATATGTTCCTTGTATTGAAGGTAAATCAAATTGTCCGTTTTCTGGGCTCACAGTTACTATTTTTACACCAGCATTTTTATTTGGATTCCAGGCAGGCATCAACAATAAAGTTGAATCTGCATTTACTTCTGGATTTGGGAAATCATGATGATGACGCATCGGAACAATTACTTCATCTGATGAGAAATGGTATTTTATTTCTGATATGAGTTCAGCAAAATCAGTGTTGTTCTCAATAAAGTTGTTGCTAATCTGTGTGATTTTATCCATAGGCTAAAAATAGGAAAAAGGCTTGATATTATCGCATTTTAACTTGTTATAGCATAGTATTTGCGAATACTTGGTTAACATACTATCAATGTATATTGAAATACTTGTAGTAGTTTTAAATTCTAAATTAGTTAGGTATGAGGATTGTTAAGAGGTTTTTGTTTTTTATAAGTTTTAGTTTGCTTATTGTTTCTTGTCATGATGGGAAATCAGAACTAGAGGGTTTAACTTTTAAAGAGCAATTAGAAGTATTATTCCCTAAAGCGATAATAGATTCCGTAAAAGTTGCAGATCATTTTACAGGAGCTTTTGAATTGATATTACAGCAACCTTTAGATCATGAAAATATTTCAGCAGGTACTTTTGATCATCATATATATGTTTCTCATTCTGATTATAACAATCCAACCGTTTTAATAACCGAAGGATACAACGCGAGACATCAAACTTATGAGTTAACCAGGTTGTTAAAGGCAAATCAAGTGATGGTTGAGTATCGTTTTTATGGTAAATCTAGACCAGATTCTATTCAATGGAAATATTTAAAAAATGATGCAGCTATTGCAGATTATCACGCTATTGTTACAAAATTAAAAAGAATTTATAAGAAAAAATGGCTATCAACCGGAATTAGTAAGGGCGGAGAAACGGTACTAATTTACAAGTCTAAATATCCAAAAGATATTGATGTTGTAGTGCCGTATGTAGCACCATTAATTAATACCCAAGAAGATGTTAGAACGAAACAATTGATAAACACTAATGGAACAAAATCTTGTAGAGAAAATATCCAGAAATTTCAGCAAGCTGTATTAAAGAATAGAGCAGGGGTAATGGCAGAATTGAAGAAGTATGCAGCTTCTAATAGCGTGTCTTTTACAAAATTGCCTATTGATGAAGCATTAGAACATGCTGTATTAGAATTTCCTTTTTCTTTTTGGCAATGGGGAAGTACATGTGGAGAAATTCCGAATGGAAACACAAGTGCAAAAGAACTATTTGAATATTTAAATAAAGTGGCTGGGTTTTATTTGTTTAGTGATGCTGGAATTTACAGCTACTTACCTTCTTTTTATCAGCATATGACCGAGTTAGGCTATTATGGCTATGATTTCACTCCAGTTAAAGGTTTATTGAAACATGTAAAAACATCTTCATTAGCTTTTTTTGGTCCTCAAGATGTAGCCTTAGAGTACAATCCGAATTATATAAAAGAAGTTAGGGGTTATATAGAAAGTAAAGGAAACAAAATTCTTTATATTTATGGAGGAAATGATCCTTGGGGCGCTTGTGCGCCAACTCCGAAACCTGAAGTAGATGCCTTAAAAATGGTGTTGAAAGGAGGTCATCATGGAACGAGAATTAAAGATTTTTCAAAAGATGATCAACAAAAAATAGTTGCTAAACTACAAAGTTGGTTGGGTGATGATGTGAAAATATATCCAATAAAATAATCTGTTTTTTTGCTGTTTTTCTTTGTAAATTTGTTTTTGAAATTCAAAGCAGATGATTGTACAAGGAAATATAGTAGACATACAAAATAGACGAATTTTTAAAGGAGAAATCCTAATCGAAAATGGAAAAATTTCTTCGATCAAAGAAGTAGACCATTCAGTAAAAAAATATATTCTTCCTGGTTTTGTAGATGCTCATATTCACATAGAAAGTTCTATGCTGGTGCCTTCTGAGTTTGCAAAAATAGCTGTTGTTCATGGTACAGTTGCAACGGTTTCTGATCCACATGAAATAGCAAATGTATTGGGAGTAAAAGGTGTCGATTTTATGATTGAAAACGGCAAGAAAGTTCCATTGAAGTTTAATTTTGGAGCGCCTTCTTGTGTCCCTGCTACTTCTTTTGAAAGTGCTGGAGCAATCATTGATTCTGATGATATTAAAATAATGATGGAAAATCCAGATATTAAGTATTTGGCAGAAATGATGAATTACCCAGGTGTGTTGTTTGATGATGAAGAGGTATTGAAAAAAATTGAGCACTCAAAAGCAAACAATAAACCAATTGATGGACATGCACCAGGATTGAGAGGTGATGATATTACCAAATATATATCTGCAGGAATTTCTACAGATCACGAATGTTTTACATACGATGAAGCGTTGGAGAAGCTGCAAAAAGGGATGAAAGTTATTATTCGTGAAGGAAGTGCAGCAAAGAATTTTGAAGCGTTGATTGATTTGTTGCCAGAACACTTTGAAAACATGATGTTTTGCTCTGATGACAAACATCCAGATGATTTGTTGATTGGACATATCAATCAATTGTGTGAGCGCGCAGTTGCAAAAGGAATGAATGTTTTTGATGTGTTGCAAGTTGCCTGTGTGAATCCTGTTAACCATTATAAATTAGATGTTGGTTTACTAAATGTAGGTGACGATGCTGACTTTATTGTGTTAGAAGATTTAGAGCGTTTTAATGTATTAGAAACCTATATTAATGGTGAATTGGTGGCTAAAAAAGGAGAATCATTTGTGGAGTCAGTTGATTTTGAAGTGCTAAATAATTTTGATACAGATTTTAAAACAGTTTCGGATTTTGAATTTAAATCATCAGCAAATAAAATTCGTGTTATTGAAGCCTTAGATGGCGAATTGGTGACCAACGAAATTGAAGCAGATTCATTAATTGAAAAGGGTAATCTAGTTTCGAATACAGAGACTGATGTGTTAAAAATGACGGTTGTAAATCGGTATAAAAACTCTGAACCTTCAATCGCATTTATCAAGAATTTCGGAATCAAAGAAGGCGCAATAGCAAGTTCTGTGGGACACGATTCTCATAATATTATCGCCATTGGAGTTTCAGACGAATTGATTTGTAAAGCAGTCAATTTATTAATTGAAAATAAAGGAGGCGTTTGTGCAGTTATAGAAACTGAAGAGAAGATAGTTTCGTTGCCTGTAGCCGGAATTATGTCTGATAAACCTGCTGACGAAATTGGAAAATCCTATGCCGAATTAGATGCAATGGCTAAGAAAATGGGAAGTAGGTTGCGTGCGCCTTATATGAGTTTGTCTTTTATGGCCTTGTTGGTAATTCCGTCTTTAAAATTAAGTGATAAAGGATTGTTTAATGGAGATACATTTCAGTTTACTTCGTTAGAGATACTATAAATTTTCGTCAAATTGAACTTGTTTCAGTTTCTCATGATGAGATTCTGAAACAATACTGAATCAAGTTCAGCACATGGTTTGGAATGACGCGCTTATTTCTCTAAATACAATTTACATTTAAGATTCTCTCCGGGGTATGTAATTAAACGGTTGTATTCGAAACCTAGTTTTTCTAATAAATTTCCAGATTTTTCATTATTCACATCTGTAATTGCGGATAAGGTAGAGATTCCTAATTTTTCTTTCGCAAATTCTTTGGTAACAATACTAGATTCTATTGCATATCCCATTCCACGGTATTTTGTTAAAAATGCAAAGCCAATCTCTACATAATCCATCCAATCTCTTTTGATGAGGCCACACATACCAATGGAAGCTCCATTTTCTTTAAGTCGAACAATATAAAAACCGAAATTATGGAGCGTATAACTAGGAGCTATTTTATCTGTGATATACTTCTCAGCATCTAAAATGCTGTTAACATTTCTGTCTCCAATGTATTTAATGAAATCAGGATCATTCGCTAAATCATAGAAAAAAGAAGCATCATTTTTAGTGAATTCAGAAAGAATGAGTCGTTCAGATTTTAATTCCATAGTATTATTTTTAAAGAATAAAAATAAGGATAATATTAAAATAATTGAAGTTGTGTTTAGAATTTATTAAATGTATTTTTGTTTTTTTAAAACAAAACAAAATGAGTGTATTACAAGATTTAGAAGATAGAAGTGGAAAGCAATGTGAATTGTGTACGTCAAAAAATAATTTATCAGTTTATGAGTTGAAACCAACTTCTACTGTTGGTGGAAGTGGTGTTGACGGAAGTTTACTTGCTTGTGAAACGTGTACAACTCAAATTGATAATGCAGAAGAAACAGAAGCAAATCACTGGCGTTGTTTAAACGATTCTATGTGGAGTGAGCATAGAGCTGTAAAAGTGGCTGCTTGGAGAATGTTGTCTCGTTTAAGAAATGAAGGTTGGCCACAAGACATGTTAGACATGTTGTATTTAGAAGATGCAGATTTGCGTTTTGCTAAAGAATCGGGTGATCATTTAGATGATAGTGAAAAGATAATTCACAGAGATGCGAATGGCGCTATTTTGAAAGCAGGAGATTCTGTTGTTTTAATTAAAGACTTAAAAGTTAAAGGATCTAGTTTGGTTGCTAAGCAAGGAACTGCAGTTCGTAGAATTTCTTTAGATCACGAAAATGCTAAACATATTGAAGGTAAAGTTGGGCCTACTCAAATTGTAATTATTACAGATTTCGTTAAGAAAATGCCTGAGAAGGAATAAATTCAAACTGGACTCGTTTCAGTTTCTCACAAAGAGATTCTGAAACGAGTCCAGAATAAATCACAGCATTTTTTGCTGTTTCTTATAAAAAGCATCGGCTTGCAATTGCATTAGTTCGCGTGCTTTTTTCCGTTTATAATCGTACAATTCTTCTTCTTCAGAAATATCATCATATACTTTTTTATTGATGATAATATCTGTTTTTAACATCGCTTCTCGTTGATCTACTTTCTGAGCTACCCAGTTTTTTATCGCCGTATCATTGTCTTCTACCTTGTAATCGTATTCTCCTTTTGGTGAGATCAATTTTGCGAAAATTGGAGATGTTTCAATTGCTAAAAACAATAAGAAAATAAATAATGAAGGGATCAATGGAAGTTTTCCTAATGCAGTGATTCTTGCCATCAATCCATCAAAATTTGAAATGATGGGTTGCGTACTAGATTCTTGATTCTTTTGTGCTGCTATCAAGTTTATTAGATGTGCTTCTTTTGCTAAGATTTTATTGTTGTTCGCAATCTTTAATTGTTTTAAATCTGCTAAAGCGGCATCGTGCTTTTGCCTTTTTTCTGCATATACAGGGCCTTTACCTAATAATAAAGTTCCTTTTCGCCCTTCTGCTTCCGCAATATAGGTTTCATACAAAGCATCAGTAGTTGCTTCTTTTACTGTGATATCATTTTTTAAGGCAGCAATTTCTTTGTTTGTTTTTTCAATTTCTGGAGTGTATTGTTGTGCAATCTGTGCTTTATTATCTAAGGTCATTTGGTTTTTCTCTTCCAAGACTACCTGATTGATTTCTTTTTCAAATAATTTTAATTCCAACGGTTTAGAAATAACTACCGCAATAATAATTGCCAAGATTATACGTGGCGTTGCCTGTGCTAATTCTTTCCATTTAGAATCTCTCTTTTTAATGGTAGAAACAATAAAACGATCTAAATTAAAAATTAACAAACCCCAAATCAACCCGAAAATGGCGGCAATAAAGTAATTGTCAAATACCGTATATAAGGCATAACTTGAAGCGATAAAGGCCATTACAGCCGTAAAGAAAACAGTAGCGCCAATACCAGCGTATTTGTTTTGTTCTCCGTTAGAACACTCATTAATAATATCGGTGTCTACACCAGAACAGGTTAGGAAGAATTTTTTTAGCATAAGAAGGATATTGAGTAGTTATCCTATTAGAACGATATTTGGGTAGAAATGTTACATAAAAAAGCCGCTCATTTGAGCGGCCTAGATTAATTCATTTCAATTGTATATTTTTTTGTGGACTTTTTCTCTTGTTTTATTTTTTTTAGAGTTTTATGCAATGAATTTATATTGTTTTTAATATAAGTTGGAGATCTATATTTTTCTCTTTCAATCTTTTTCAAGTTCTTATATATTAATTGTAATAATTGAAACTCTTTTTTAGTTCTTTTTGTATTTAAAATATATTTTTCAGCCTCTTTGTTGTAGTCAAAATTTATAATTCGATTTTTCTTTTTATATCCTTGTAATTCTTCGGTCAATACCACTTCTTTCACTTCTAATAATTCAACAACCTCAGGTGTTTCAACAACTTCCTTTAGCTCTCGTACTTCAATCAACTCAACAACTTCAGGTAGGTCATGTGCTTCTCTTGTCTCAATAACTTCTTCAACCTCTTTTAACTCACGAACTTCAACTAATTCTTTAACTTCTGTAGTTTCTTCTACTTCTACAACTTCCTCAAGGTCTATAATGTTATTTTTCTTTTTGTATTCTTCTAGTTTTTTCTTGGTGCTTTTCCAATCTGGAGTTTCGATGACTTCAACTAGTCCCTTTTTGTTTTTAATGACTTCTATTTTAACGGGTGTCGCTTTTTCTACTACTTCAATTACTTGAGATCTCTCTTTTTTAGAAAGTTCTTTTCTAATAATGATTTCTTCTTTAGGAGAAAACGAAAAGTTTTGAAACCTTATGGCATAAACACCATTCTTTCTCAAGGCATTTTTAATCCTGGTAAGATGTGTGAATTTTAATGGAGCTTTTGGATCTGTTTTTAAGATAATACGAGCTTTGTTTATATCCTTAATCTCTCTGTTTAATATTTTTTTAAGATTACTGTATGATACCGTTTTGTTTTTAATAATAAGCTTCCCGTCTTTTTTTATGAAAATCAGTAATTCATTTTCATTTTGCAGTTTTTGTTGCTTCTTAACTTCTCTAACTTGAGGTTTTGAAGATGTATGCGAGAATGCTTTACTTTTGAAACTTATTTTATACAGTTTACTAGCTCTAAGTATTTCTTTGACATCTGTTAAATATCCTACTTTAGTATTCATATCTGCATTAATTGAAACAAACGCATTGTTTTTGTCAATATCAATATTACTTAAAACATCTTTTAGCTTTTGAATTGTAGTAACTTTTCCGTTTACTAATAATCCTCCTTTTTTATTGATGAAGATTGTGATGGTGTTTTTCTTTTCTTTTGCTTCTCTTTCTTTCATTTTTTTGAAAGATGCATGTGTGTACAAATGGAATTGGTATTCTTGTGGGAATTTTCCTTTTCTAGCATTTTTATGGACAAAGCTTCCAGAAAAATATGGGAAATCAGTTCTTTTATAATTGTTTAAAACACTATTGTCTACAACCTTGTCATCAATCCATAAAGCAAACTTTTCTTTGTTTTTCCAAGAATTAAATTGAGCTTTGGTAGGTGTTTTTTTATTGCGTGAAAATGGTGGCAGATCTGGAGCAAGTTTATACACATCTACAACAGAATTTTGCTGTTTTACAGACATTTTCTTGTACAACTCTTTCATTCTGTTAAGTTGTTTGTATCTAAATATTCTAGAGTTTTTAGATTTAGATATTAATTCTCTGTATTCATTCATTTCTTTATCAGAAATGCCTTTTTCTTGTGTTTTTATCTCAACTATTTGAGGTTTGTCTTTGTTTTCTTGCGCTTCTACTCGTTGAGCAAAGGCAAATATAAATCCTGCAACTAATGGAGCTACTAATAGCTTTTTAAGCAAGATGTTGGTTTTGGAACTCGGTTTTGTCATCATAAGCAATCTTTTTTTTGTGAGTGAATAATTTAAATTACTGGCCAAGTAAATATTGTTGTTCTGAGCAGTAGTATTTAATAATACTTGTTGGTACTCAGTAATGTTTTTATGGGAGATGATAACAGCGTAATCCGCTAAAAATTCGTGGTTTAGCTGCATCGCTTTTTTGTAATATCTAAAAATTGGATTGAACCAAAATAGGTTTTGCAACACTTCTATAAACAATACATCTATGGAGTGCTTTTGTTCTACATGCGCTAATTCGTGGGTTAATATTTGTTCTTCAATTTTATCTGTTTGATACGTGTGTTTGTTGATGAAAATATAGTGTAGAAATGTATATGGAACAATTCTTTCTTTTAACAATACAACCGTTGCAGAGAAGTAGTTTATATGTCGATTTCGTTTAACTTTATTCAATAAATTGTACACCTTTCTTGATAATACTATAAAAAGTATTGCACTTATTAGGATGTAGATTCCAAGTATGTATTGTGTGTAGTCTATAGTTTCGGCTGCATATTCTGTTGAAGTTGCTGTTTCTTGAAACGGAATTTGTTCTAGTGTATTTACTCCTGTAAATACAGGTGTTTCTATTATTGTAGGCGCAACTGTGATAATAAAACTAGGAACCAATAGAGAAAACAAAATACTTCCTATTAAATAGAACCTATTAAACTGGTGCATCTTTTCCTTTTCTAAGATTAGGTGATAAAACCCTAGCAATAGCACCAAGCAAAAAGTAGATTTTAGAATATAAATTATCATCCTATTTGTTTTTAATTTGTTGATCTATAATGTTTCGAAGCTCTTCTAAATCTTCTTTAGATAAGTTGGTTTCTGAAGTGAAAAATGATGCAAATTGAGGGGCAGAGTTGTTAAAGAAATTCTTTATCAAGCCATTTACATGTTTAGAAAAATAATCTGATTTCTTAACTAAAGGAAAATACTCTCTTGATTTTCCATACAACTTGTAATCTATAAAACCTTTGTCGTTCATTCTTTTTAGTAACGTGGCAACAGTTGTTGTTGCAGGTTTTGGTTCTGGAAAGTCTTCTAATAAATCCTTCATAAAGGCTTTATTGCGTTTCCATAATAATTGCATTAGGTTTTCTTCGGCTTTAGATAATTGCATGTCTCTACAAAATTAGAATTAACTCTACAAACATAGAGTAAATAATTTAATTCTACAAGTGTAGAGTTGAATTATTTCGGTTTTTCTTTCTTACATTTGTTTCAATCAAAAAACGAACCAACTAAAATAATCATCAAATGAAAAAAATAACATTGCTTTTAGCTTTAATTATGTTGGCCTCTTGTGCGCCTAAAAAGTTCAACGAAAAGTGGCTCAAAACAGAAGCTCCAACTACTTTTAAAGCCAGATTTGAAACTACTCAAGGTAATTTTGATATTGTAGCAAGAAGAGCTTGGTCTCCAAAAGGAGTTGATAGACTCTATCAATTAATTAAATATGGTTATTTTGATGATGTTGCTCTATTTAGAGTAGTTCCTAATTTTGTAGCTCAATTCGGAATTCATAATGATACTATTATTAATAATCATTGGAGAGATAGTAAAATAGACGATGAACCTGTGTTGGCAAAAAACGAAGCAATGTCAATTTCATTTGCACGTGGTGGTAAAAGAACAAGGTCTCATCAGCTTTTTATCAATTTGAAAGACAATCATAGATTAGATGATTATAAAGGACCTGGAGTTACAGGATTTCCTGTAATAGCTAAAGTTATTGAAGGTAAAGAGGTGGTTTTAAAATTTTATAGTGGTTACGGAGATAAATTAGGACGTAAACAAGACTCTATAAATAAATTTGGAAATAAATTTCTAAGAGAAAAATTCCCAAAAGTAGATTATATTAAAAAAGCATACTTTATTAAATAAAAATGTCATTCTGAGTGAAACGAAGAATCTCATAGTTATTTACTTACTAGCATAAAAAAAAGCCGCTCAACAGAGCGGCTTTTTGTGTTATTTGAAATTTGCTAAATCAAATTCTTTTGGCGGAATTTCATTACGTAAATGTGTTACAAAATAATCCCAACGTTTACGTGTCATATAGTTGGTCATATTTCCATAGCCATGTCTTTGGTTTGGAAATAAGATCATATCAAAATCTTTATTCGCTCTAATTAATTCTTCTACAACCAACATTGTATTTGATGGCGGAACATTGTTGTCCATTGCTCCATGTGTAATTAATAATTTCCCTTTTAAATCTCCTGCAATTAATTGATTTGCTTGATTGTCATAACTCGTTGTTCCATCACCTTTTCCTTCAAGATTTCCTTCAACTAATAATCCTTGCCATTTTTCTCCCCAATCAGCTTCGTAGTTTCTGTTATCATGGTTTCCTGCTCCAGAAACGGCAACATCATAAAAATCTGGATATGCAAATACGGCTCTAGTAGAAGCGAATCCTCCTCCAGAATGTCCCCAAATTCCTACTCGTTCAAGATCCATTCCTTTGTATTGTTGTGCCAATTGTTTAATGGTTGCAATATTATCTGGCAAACCATTATCGCCCATGTTTCCATAATAGAAATCGTGAAAAGATTTAGATCTAGAAGGAGTTCCCATGGCATCAACAGCAACAACTGCAAAACCTAATTCAGCCGCAGCTTGAAAATCTCTCCATGCAGCTCTAAATCCGTAATTTCCAACAGAACCAGATTGTGGTCCTGGATAAATATAATTTAATATTGGATATTTTTTGCTTTCATCATAGTTGGTTGGTAAAAACAACACTCCATATAAATCTGTTTTATTATCTCTTGCTTTTACATTAAACTCAATTGGAGCTTTGAATCCTTTAGCTTTCAATTCGGTGATATCAGCAGTCTCTAAATCAACTACTTTCTCGCCATTTCTATTTCTTAAAACAGAAACTGGTGGAGTAGAAGTTGTAGAATAGGTATCTACAAAGAAATTATTTGAATCATTTGAACGAACAGAATGATGTCCTTTATCTGGAGTTAAATTGGTGATGTTAGTACCATCAAAATCAACTTTATAATAATAATCGTGGTATGGATTTCCTTCTTCTTTTCCGCCACCGGTAAAAAAGATTTCTCTCGTTTTTTGATCTACATGTCTAATTTGTTTCACCAACCAATCACCTGAAGTAATTTGATTTTTTAGCTTTTTAGTTGTTAAGTCATATAAATAGATATGTCCCCAATCAGATTTTTCTGAATACCAAATAAATTCGTTTGAATCAAAAAGAACTCTCCAGTTTTCTGCTCTTACACCAGATTCATAATAGGTCGCTACAGTTTCTTTATGGATAGATTTTACAGCGCCTGTTCTTGCATTTGCAATTTGTAAATGTGCTACTTTATGATCTCTTGAGCCAGAAACAAAAGCAAATTCCGATCCGTCTTTACTCCATTGTGCATCTAATAAAACACCACCTCTACCAGCAATATGATCTGTAGTTGATCCTCTTTGTAAATCTTTATCCATTTTTAAACGAACAGTTCTAGGTCTTGCTCCTAAATGAATAATAATACGTTCTATAGTAAAAATAGTTTTATCTCCTGGTAATGGATGTTTCCAAGCTTCTAATCTAGGATGACCAACATTAGAAGATGCTAAATACATCATACCAACGCCTCTAGCATCTTGTTGAAAAGTGGCTATTTTGTCAGAATTTGGTGACCATTTTAAAACAGCATTATCAGATTTTATCCAACCTGCATTATTGGTTGCGTAGCCATAATCTTTTTTTCCATCAAAAGTGATTTGTGTTTTCTTGTTTGATTTTAAGTCTCTTACCCAAAGATTATAATTATCAATATAAGCAGCTAATTTTCCATTAGGAGAAACGTGTTCATTTCTGGTTGCTTTTCCATAGCTAGCCTTTTTTTTAGGAGCCTTATAATCGTTAATAGTAGATTTTTCTTTTGTTTTTGTATTTACAGAAACATATTCAGTGCCTTCTTTTGTTCTTTTAGAATATACCAGAATGTCATCTCCTGTCCAATTCTGACTTAAAATTTGATTATAAACTAAGCTGTTTAAGCTTCTGCTCATATGTTTAGCAGCATTTTTATAATCTTCTTCTGTACGTTGTTTCTTCTCATTTGAAGTAGAACAACCTATTAAAAGGAGCATAGTTAAAGAAACTATACTTGCTTTTTGAAGTAGTTTTTTCATTTAGTTGAATGTTTAGTTAGTTTGTGTAAATGTATTTTAATACAGCATTTTAATGCGTTAAAAAACAGTTAATTATTTGGTTTTCAATTCTGTAAAGTATTTGTAGAATAATGGAATTGTTTCTATTCCTTTTAAATAATTAAAAATTCCGAAATGTTCATTTGGCGAGTGAATAGCATCAGAATCTAACCCGAATCCCATTAAAATAGTTTTACTTTTTAATTCCTTTTCAAATAAGGAAACAATTGGGATACTTCCTCCACTTCTTTGCGGAATTGGTGTTTTTCCAAAAGTATCTTTATAAGCCATACTTGCAGCTTTGTAGCCATCAAAATTAGTTGGAGTCACATAACCTTGTCCTCCATGATGAGGTTTTACAACTACAGTTACTCCTTTTGGAGCAATACTTTCGAAATGATTTTTAAATAATTCTGTAATTTCTCTCCAATCTTGATTTGGTACCAAACGCATTGAGATTTTTGCAGACGCTTTTGATGCAATTACCGTTTTTGCTCCTTCGCCAATATATCCACCCCAAATTCCGTTGACATCTAAGGTTGGTCTTATTGCATTACGTTCGTTTGTAGAATATCCTTTCTCTCCATAAACAGCATCAATATCTAGTGCTTTTTTATAGTTGTCTAAAGAGAATGGCGCTTTTGCCATTTCTGCTCTTTCTTCTGTTGATAGTTCTTCTACACCATCATAAAAACCAGGAATTGTAATGTGATTATTTTCATCATGTAATGAAGCAATCATTTTGGTTAATATATTGATAGGATTTGCAACAGCGCCACCATATAAACCAGAATGTAAATCTCTATTCGGTCCAGTTACTTCTACTTCTACATAACTCAATCCACGCAATCCAGTTGTAATAGACGGAATATCATTGGCAATCATTCCTGTATCAGAAATTAAAATTACATCGTTAGATAGTAATTCTTGGTTGCGTTCTACAAACCAAGCCAAGCTTTCTGAGCCAACTTCTTCTTCACCTTCAATCATAAATTTTACATTACAAGGTAAATTTCCGGTTGCTGTCATATATTCCATCGCTTTTACATGCATATACATTTGACCTTTATCATCACAAGCACCACGAGCAAAAATTGCTCCTTGAGGATGAATCTCCGTCTTTTTGATTACAGGTTTAAACGGAGGAGAGTCCCATAAATCGATTGGATCTGCCGGTTGTACATCATAATGACCATAAACAAGAACCGTTGGTAAGTCTGGATTGATGATTTTTTCTCCATATACAATTGGATATCCAGGAGTTTCACAAATTTTTACAGAATCACACCCTGCTTTTTCTAAACTCGTTTTTACAAACTCAGAAGTTTGTATTACATCTTGATTAAAGGCTGGATCTGCACTTACAGAAGGGATTTTTAAGATTTCTATCAGTTCATTTATAAAACGATCTTTATGTTCTTCTATGTAGTTTTTTATGTTTTGCATGGTTTTTTTTTGATGAAAATCAAAAATACTAAAAATACTAAAGAACTTCTTTGCAATTTAGTAGTAATGTTTATATTTGCACCCCGATAACTATCGGGATCAATTGCAGGCGTGGTGGAATTGGTAGACACGCTAGACTTAGGATCTAGTGCCGCAAGGTGTGAGAGTTCGAGTCTCTCCGCCTGTACAAAAGCAAACCTCTTTACATTTAGTAGAGAGGTTTTTTTAGTTTAATAAGTTTGTTGATAAAAGGTGTTTTCGTTAAATTATTGACATGCAATTAATTAGTATATTTAAGTTCAGTAATTAACTAAATTAGATATAATATGTTGTACGCAATTTTAATTGGAGCATTAGCAGGATTTCTTGCAGGTAAGTTAATGAAAGGCGGAGGATTCGGCTTTTTATTGAATATGATTATAGGTATTGTTGGAGGTGCCGTTGGAGGATGGTTGTTTGGAACTCTAGGTATTACTATTATGGATGGCATTGTTGGAGATTTAATAGAAGGTGTTATTGGTGCAGTAGTATTGTTATTTGTAGCAGGTTTGTTTAAAAAATAAGTTAAACCTTATTATTCATCTAAAAGAGTAGCTTTAAGTTGCTCTTTTATTATTTTTACAGCATAATAAAGACGTTTAATGAGATATCCCTATATTTTTATTTTAGCCTTATTTTTGGGGTTGAATGCATATGCTCAAGATTCATTTGAGAAAGCGGTTTTTAAACCTGGGAATCCAACTGCTTTTTTAGCCAAAGCATTTACTACCTTATCTGGACTTCAAAATAAAGGAAGTGGAACAATAATTATTTCTTTTACACTAACAAAAAATGGGCAAATTAAAAACACATTTCCTGTTCAATTTGATACTCAGAAAAATGCAGTTAATGCCATTTTAGCAATTCAGAAAACCAACGGTTTGTGGACTGTGACAAGAGATAATGGCAAGTCAATAGATAAAAAGTATAAAATTTCATTTAATTTTTTATCCCCAAATAGTTCTTACGAATTAGATGTAAAGATGGCGGATAAGTTTTCTGAAAAGAAACAATTTAAGCAGGCATTGAAATACTATAATAGAGCAATAAAATCTAATAAAAATGAAGCTTTTTTGTACTTGAAAAGGGCAGAAGTAAGATACGCTTTAGAGGATATGGACGGATTAAAAAGTGATTACTTAAAATGTAAAGCGTTGCAAAAAGAGTTTTTAGTGAATGTACAATTAGGGTTAGTGAAATAAGATAATAGTTGATATCTTAGCTGTAAAAAAAAATGAAAAAGAGATTGTGTTTATTGCTGTTGATTTTAACAATCAATAGTTATGGTCAAGAGAATTTTGAAAAAGCATCGTTTATAAATGGCGACTTAAATAGGTTTATAGTTAAGAAGTTCTTTAGTTTTTCTAAAAATACTGATATTGGGTATGGAAAGGTAATTGTTTCATTTGAGATTGATACAAAAGGAAAAATCCAGAATTTATTCCCCGAGAAATATAATACAAAGAAAAACGTTTTAAATGCTATTCTAGCAATTCAAGCTACAGATAGAATGTGGCAACCAGCTAAAGAAAATGGAGTAGTAGTTAGTAAGAAGTATAAAATTGTATTTAACATATTAAAAGAGAATTCTCCATTTACACGAGATGTGAAAAAAGGATTAAAATTAATAGAAAAAAAATCATACAAAAAAGCCTTAAAACTATATAATAAGCTTATTGCTAGATATGGGTATAATTTACAGCTTTATCAAAAAAGATATAAAGTAAACGAAGCTTTAAATAAAAACACAGAAGCCTTACTTGATAAAGGAATGGTAGAAAAATTAAAAAAAGATATTATGTTAAATGTCACTTTATTTTCTAAACAGAGGAAATTTATGAGATATGGTTTTACTACTGAAACATATATTGGTAGAGATGCGTTTTTGAGAAGAGATATTAAAAATCAATAAAAATATATAAATGGAATTAGGAACTAGAAATTATACAGCAGAACAAACCCAAGTAGTACAGGCAGCATTTATGTCTAAAGTATATACATGGATGTCTGGAGGTTTGGCAATAACTGGGTTAATTGCAATGTACGTTGCTTCAATTGCAGGAATAGAACAAATGATTCAAGAAAACATGATGATGTTTTATGGATTGTTTATTGGTGAAATATTATTAGTCGGTTATTTAATTGCTAGAATTAGTAAGATGTCAGCACAAACAGCAGCACTTATATTTACTGGTTATGCAGCATTAAACGGATTGACATTATCTGTTGTTTTTTTAGCATATACTCAAGAATCTATTGGTAGTACATTTTTGGTTACTGCTGGTACTTTTGCCATAATGAGTGTTTATGGATATTATACAAAGAAAGATTTAACTTCTTGGGGGAATATTTTATTTATGGCGTTAATTGGAATTATTATCGCTTCTGTAGTAAACTTCTTTATGCAAAGTGAAATGATGTATTGGTTAATTACCTATGCAGGTGTATTAATCTTTGTAGGGTTGACAGCGTATGATACTCAAAAAATTAAAAGAATGAGCACTGCCAATGAAATAGGTTCTGAAGGAGAAACTAAAACTGCCATTGTTGGAGCATTGATGTTGTATTTAGATTTTATAAACTTATTCTTATTGCTACTTAGAGTAATGGGAGATAGAAAATAATTTTAAAAAGAGGTAAACATTGTTTGCCTCTTTTTTTTATGAAGATTATTAAAAGAGAATCTCAACTCTTTTGCTGTATCTTTGCAGCATAAATAGTAAGATATGCAGTTTAGAGAATTAGGATTAAATAAGCCTATTGTAAAAGCGGTTGAAGAGCAAGGATATGAAAACCCAACCTTGATTCAAGAGCAAGCAATACCACTTGTAATAGAGAAAAGAGATGTAATTGCCTCGGCTCAAACAGGTACTGGTAAAACTGCTGCTTTTGCATTGCCTATTTTGCAAAATTTATTTGATAGACAAGATGCATCAAAGAAAGGAAAGAAAATTCGTGCGCTAATTATCAGCCCAACGAGAGAACTTGCTCTTCAAATTGAAGAAAATTTTAATAAGTATAGTAAATACACCAACCTAAGAACAGGGATTGTATATGGTGGCGTTTCTTTTGAGCCTCAAAAAGAAGTGATCCGTAAAGGAATAGATATTTTAATAGCAACTCCTGGTAGATTATTAGACTTACATAAACAAGATTTCCTGCACCTTGATTTTGTGGAAACGTTGGTGTTGGATGAAGCCGATTTAATGTTGGATATGGGTTTTATTGATGACATTAATAAGATTGTGCGTTTATGTCCAGAAGATAAACAACAGTTGTTGTTTTCTGCAACCATGCCATATAAAGTAGTTGAATTAGCCAAAGAAGTATTGAAAGATGCTGTTAAGATAGAGGTTGCTCCAACGTCATCAACAGTAAAAGGAGTTGAACAATTATTGTACTATGTTCCAAAACCAAAGAAAATAGAATTGTGTTTGCACATTTTAAGAAATACAGTAAAAGGAAATGTTATTATTTTTAGAAGAACTAAATACGGAGTAGACAAACTCGAAAAGTCATTGGTTAATAATGGCTATAAAGTAGATAGTATTCATGGCGATAAATCACAGATTTTACGTCAAGAAGCATTACAGAAATTTAAAAATGGAGAGGTTAGTATTTTAATAGCTACTGATGTTGCAGCACGTGGAATTGATGTGAAAAATGTAGATGCTGTTATTAATTTCGACTTGCCAAATATTTCTGAAACCTATGTGCATAGAATTGGTAGAACTGGTAGAGCAGGTAAAAATGGAGTTGCGTATTCATTATGTTCTGCAGATGAAAAAGACTATGTATTGTCTATTCAGAAATTAATTAATAAGCATATAGATGTTGTTGAAGAACATCCGTATCCATTAGATCCAGCAGCAAAACCAGAAGTACATAAATCACCAAATTCTAGTAAGTATAGAAAAGGTAGAAAATCTGAAGCTTCTAAAAAGAAAAAGAAGCGTTGGTATTAAATAGATTAAATAAAAAAGCTCCTCAATTTTGAGGAGCTTTTTTATTGTTACTTATTTGGCCCTTGCCAAATAACTTGTTCTATCATCCAAGTACCATTGTCTTGTTTTGCTAATAGCATATAATCTGTACCCCAATAAGCGGTTACTTTTACAGCTGCGATTTTATCCATAAGGTCTAAGATTTCAATTCCTTTTGGCGAGCCTTTTTTTGCAAAATTCTTTTTCTTCTTTACATTTTCTGCAAATTTCAAAGCGCCTTCAAAAGTCATATAGCTTGCTTTACCATATTTCTTTGTTTTGTTAGATCTCCAAAAGCCGAACTTATGTAATGTGGGCTTTAATGCCGCTTTTAGCTTATCTGTATTCCCCTCATAAAAGCCTTCTATGTAATTAGTACAGGCTTTAGTGATTAATTCTTTGTCTGATTTTTGTGCATTTATTTGCAGGCTAAAACAGGCTACAAATACAAATAAAACTATGTTTTTCATGATATGTATAATTTAGGTTATTTACTTTTTTTTGTAATGAATCCTCCTTTTTCACTATCAACGGTAACGGTAAATTTAGCGTTTCCTTTTACAATCCAACGAATTCTTATAACGCTACTTCCAGGGATGTTACGAACTCTCATCTTCTTAGGATTTACTTTTTGCTCTTTTGTTACATTAAAATCAACATCAGTTACTAGCATCCCGGCAAGAACTTTTACTCCAGAGATACTGATGTAATCTGGTCTTGTAATATTGTATTTTAAATCTTGACTTGCATGCGTTGGCATTAATCTGTCATTTTTAATTGTAACAGTAACTTCTTTCAATCCACCACTTAGTTTCTTCTCAGAAATATCTGCAATAGTGATGTTAGGCATGTGATATGCGTGATAAAAAGTGAACGCCATATTTCTATGCGCTTCTTCTTCTAGCATAAAACCAGGAGTTGCTCTACCAAAATTCTTTTTAAATCCACCAACTTCAATTTTTCCATAGGTAGGATGATCGAACTCTTTCCAAGGAGTAAAAGCATCATTCATCAATAAGTCCTTATCAAAATCATATTGTTGATTTCTTCCACCGTTTTTGTCTTTGTAATAGGCAAAAGCTGTAAAAATTTCATTGGTAAATGTATAGATTCCTCTAGATCCATAAAACCAATCAAGTTCGCCACCAAAAACAGAATACAAATCTTTGTACACCGTTAAATAACGATATCCTGGCAACATTTTTTCTCCTTTTTTACCGATGGCATCATAGATTCTAATATCAGCTCTGTTGTAGGTTGCTAGATCTTCTTGTGCTCCAGGACCACGTAAAATCATTCCACCCGAATTGTGAAAACTTTGCGCTCCAGCAATATTTGGATGTGCTAATACAAAATCTGCAACGGCTCTAGTTTCTGGCAAAGAAAATGGGTGTTTGTAAGCTCCACGTTGAATATAATCTGGCTGCCATTTCCAGCCCCAATCTCTATTTGGGTCATAATAACCATGTGTGTCTTCGTTAATTCTTCCATCACCATCATTGTCAATTCCTTCGTTTCCTAAATACTCATAACGTTGGGTTGTAACAACATCGTCCGGTCCAATCTGAATCATTTTTCTTGGGTCTTGTGGATCAACAATATAGTTTCCATGCGGATTTTTTCTTCGCATTCTTGTAATAGATCCATCACCATTAATATCATCATAGCCATCTTCGTCAAACAAACCATCTCTATCATCATCCAAAGAAATCATTCCAGATCTTGGACTGTGAGCTGTGTTTGGTTCTTTCATGTAATCATTCCTCGCGTCTGGATTAATGGTAGGTACAATATAAAAAACACGATCATTTAGTAATTTGGTGATGTATTCATTATCGCCAAAGTTTTCTGTTAAATACCAAGCGGTGTAAATGCTAATTTCTCCACCTTGAATTTCGTTTGAGTGAATGTTTCCATCTACATAAAAAGCGGGTTTTCTATCAGCATTTCCTTTTTTATAATTGGTCACTGCTAGCATCCAAATGTCTTTTCCTTTTGCAGATTTACCTATAGATTTCCTTTTTACTAAATTAGGATGTGCTGCAGCTATTTTTTTACTCAAAGTAGCTAAGCCTTCGGTGGTATAATATCTATTAAATGAAATCTTAACTTTTGGATTGTGTGGCGATCCAGCAGCTCTAAAAATTTCAGTACTATTTTGTGCGCCAATTGCTAATGGAAATAAAAACAGTAGCAACAATGATTTTAATATATGTCTATTGATTTTCATGTTTTCTAGGTTTTTATTTTAAGTTGATTGTTGCTGTGTCTATTCCTGTATGTGAAGTTCCTGCTTCTACTCGAATAGTTCCTTTTCCTTTAATCAACCAGGTAAATTGTTGTGAGCTATCTCCATCGATACTTGTTACCAATGTGATTTTTCTACCACTAATTATTTGCTGATTTTTATTCAGATTTACAAGTGCTACTTTTATTTTTCGCAACCATCTAGAGCGTTTCCCCATTTCTGTATGTGTAGGTAATAACCCCTTATTATGAACATCAACTGTTATTCTATTGATTCCATTCCCTAAGCTTTCAGTTTTTAAATTTTGCAAGGTAATGTTTGGCTGTATTTTAGCTATTTCTAAGATGAAATCTGTATGTTTTTTACTGATTTCTGTAACCATTTTAAATGGAGGGTTGTACATTTTATAAGGTGAAATCCCACCTACTTCTACTTTCTGATTTGGGAAATCGGGATGATTTACAGAAGTCCAATCCACAAAAGCATTTGCAATATTTTCTTTTTTAGCCCAACGTAAATAGTTTACATATTTGTTTTTTGAAGCTTTTTTAGCAGAATCTTTTACCTTAGGAACCCACCAACCTGGAGTACTCAAGGCTAATTTACCAAAATGAAAATAAGACCATTGGAAGAAATCTCCGCCTTTTCCTGTAGAAACAGGTGCGTCTTTAGTTCCAGTGATTTTAGTGTACTTACCAGATAAGTATTTGTTTAATGCAGCATCTTCTTTTAAAATACTAGTAACAACCCTTTTCTTTGCTCCACCAGCGTTGAATTTTAATGGGGCAGATAAGTTGTTCTCTGGACCTAATGTTATGATTGAAAAAATATTCCATTTTTCATATAAGAAATCTAGTAATGCTCTATTCTCTTTTTCTGAAATAGCATGTTCTCCAGCACCAGGTTTAAAGTATGGGTATTTGTAGCTGAAGTTTTTATTAAAAGCAATTCCACCTTTTCTATCTTCATTAAATTTCCCGTCTTTATCATTGTCAATTCCTTCAGAAATTAATTTGTATTTCCCAAGTTGCCCTTCATTTTTATCAGCCATCGTCAAGATTCTTTCGTCTTCTTTGTGCAAGATGTAGGCACCTGTTGGATCTTCAATACGCATCATGGTAATCAATCCATCTTTATTTAAATCGTCAAAAGGATCTTCGTTTACAGCTCCATCTCTATCATCATCTGTGTTTTTTGCATTTCCGTTTTTATAATGTTTTAAAGAAGAAAAATAGTTCTCTGTTGCATTCGGACTCATATTTGGGAAAATATAAAATGCTGTGTTTTCTAATACGTCAGCATGATTTTTTAGAATGTTTTCAGCAATGTTTACTGCCATTTCTGGTCCAAGAATGTGTTTGCCATCTACACCACTTACAATAGCAATTGCAGGTTTGTTTTTTGCATTTCCTCTAGACAAGGTTAATGCCCAAATTTTATGGCCTCCAACAGTAGTTGTTAGCACTTCTAATTTGCTAAGGCTAGAATAATTTGAATGTAGACTTTTGATTTTCTGTGAGAGCTTACTATAATTACTATAATCGGATTGTGCCGAAATTTGTAATGAAGTAATGCAAATTAGCAACCCCAGAAAATAGGGAAGCGTTTGTTTTTTGTTGAACATAAGAACAAATAGTTAAGTTAGTTGTTTAGAATTATCTTTAAAGATATAGAATTCTATAGATACAAACCTATTTGTACATCTGTGTATATCAAAAAATTAAGTTTTTTTTAACATTTGATTTTTAGAGTGATTTCTTCAAAGTCAGCTGTTTTATCAAGGTCTAAAAATATGTTATGATACTGTTCTGACGGAACAGCTAATTTTCTTTTTTGCAAATCTATCCAAGCTCCATAAATATTAATTTCAGCAGCCAATTTTCCTGCTTCATTAAATACATGATGTTGAAGTTTCCAGCGTTCAGATTTGCTAGAAACAGCTTTTAAAGTAAGATTGATAGAAATATCTTCTCCCATCGAAATTTCTTTGAAAAAAGAAGTTTCTTCCTTGAATAGAATAGGGCCGAGATTGTCTTGTGAAAAATCCTGAACGGTATAACCTTGTTGTTTAAAATAACGCACTCTTACTTCTGCAGCATAATCATTATAAGCTGTATGGCGCATATGTCTGTTGGCATCAAAATCTGACCAACGTGTTTTAAACGTTACTTGAAAGCTCATAAAAACTTAGTTTTTAACTAATTTGTTTATGTTGCTCATACGTAATTGACTCAATACATTTAATGCTTCATTAATATAAATATCTTTGGCTAAGTTTTGGTGCCAAGCGGTTCTCTTATCACCATTAATAACTGCACTCTTTATTAATGGAAGCTCACTTTTTGGAGATTCAAAAGTTAATTCTGATTTGAATTTAAATACTGATTTGAATTTTTCTCCGCTTTTTTTGTGCTTTTTCGCTTCTTTAGTAAATTGTTTGAAGTTTAAAGAATATGAAGTGTCATCCTGACTTTCCTTTAGCCATTTTGCATAATCATTGATTAGACTAAATTTAGAATCACTCATAATTCTATCTTTACTATTGTTTACAACCTCGCTAAAATTTTGATAAGAATTTACTTGAGTATACGATGCTTTATCAACCTTGTCCCAGTCCATAGCTCCATCAAGATCTCTTTCTCCAACCTTCATATAACTTAATCTACTTGGCATGGCAATATCTGAGTATACACCTTCTTTTTGAGTAGAACCACCATTAACTCTATAGAATTTTTGAATGGTCATTTTTAAGAAACCTAAGTCCTTTTTATATTTTGGATAAAATTTATTGATTGGTAAAATATTTTGAACTGTTCCTTTACCATAGGTTTGATTTCCTCCAATAATTACTGCACGATTATAATCTTGCATTGCAGCTGCAAAAATTTCTGATGCAGAAGCAGAGAATTCATTTACTAAAACCACTAAAGGTCCATTCCATTGAATTTTCGAATCTGTATCACTATGAACTCTAGGTTTTTCGTTTCTATATTTTGTTTGTACAACAGGTCCTTCACTAATAAATAACCCAGCAATTTCTATGGCTGTTTTTAAAGAACCACCACCATTATTTCTTAAATCAATTATTAAGCCTTCTACATTTTCTTTTTTCAGATTAGCAATTTCTTTTTCCATGTCTTTTGCAGAATTTCTAAAGTTTTGATCACTAAAATCAATATAGAATTGAGGTAAGTTAATTACAGCATATTTTTTATTACTCTTTTCAACAATACTAGATTTCACATAGGTTTCTCCAAGCTCAACAATATCTCTAATAATTGTAATAACACGAATAGAATTGTCTAGTTTTTTCTTTACTGTAAGTCTAACTTCTGTGCCTTTTTTCCCTTTGATAAATTTTATAGCATCGTCCAAACGCATGCCAACAATGTTTAGAGGCTCTTTATCTGCTTGCGCAACTTTTAAAATAATATCTCCAGCTTCTAATTCTCCTTGTTTCCATGCTGGACCTCCAGAAACTACTTCAAAAATATGAGTATGAATTCCTTTTTTTTGTAATCTAGCTCCAATTCCTTCAATTTTACCAGACATGTCAACGTCAAATTTCTCTTTGACTTTCGGTGCCATATATGTAGAATGAGGGTCGAAACCACCAACTACACTATTTAAAAAAGTAGAAAACCAATCAGAATGTTCTAGCTCTTCAATACGCATATATAGTTCATCCATACTTTTTAATACTTCTTTTCTAGCTTTCTTTTCTAATGCCTTAAAAGAAGATTTCACAAAGTCTTTATTGTCTTTCGCTTTTTCAGTCTCTAAATCTTGTTGTTCTTGAATTCTACTTAAAGTATTTAATTTTAGTTGTTTTCTCCAATGATCAATTAATCCATTTTCATTTTTAGCAAATGGCGCTTTATCGTACTTAATATTTATAGACTCTCTTTTGTTAAAGTTAAATGGCTGCGCTAAAATTTGTCCGTAATATGCTTTTGCATTTTTAATTTTTTCGGTAAATCTGCCATAGACAGTATGGTAAAAGCTTAAATCAAATTTTTTAAGTTGATTGTCTATTAGGTATTTATGTTCAGAAAACTCCTCGATATCTTCTTGTGTAAAATATCTTTTAGAAGGATCTAATCTGTCAATAAAGCTTTTGAAAACGAGTTCAGAATAATCATCATCCATGTCTTTTTCTAGATAATGACCGTTTTTAAGCATATAGTTTATAACAGAAATTAATACTTTGTCTTTTTCGGGATCAGTTTTTACAGGATTGGTTGTAAAACTCGATAACATTATAAATAATGCGATAAATGGGATGATAAATTTATATGCTCTTTTCATGTTCTGTTCTGTCGTATTTTTTAAAACATCATTACGATATTTTTATTCTTGCAAACTACTAAAATTATACCAAAAACGGTAGGGTTAATTTATTTTGTGATTCTTTTATATATTCCTCTAAAAATTTCGTTAAAAATAATGCCATCTTTATCTAATAATTCCCAGAGTTGTGTTACAGTTCCATCAGAATTATTAAAGAACGTTATTTGATTGTAAAAGCTCTTCTTTTTTCCTGTTATCAAGTCACTTTTTAAAACCATGTTTTTACCAATAAGCTTTCCTTTTAACTTTAAAATACTTCCAGCATTATCAATCCAAAGTTGATTCCAAGTGTTGTCTGTTACATCATAATAATTATAACTTGTTCCTTTATTTGTGCTTGTTTTAGAAGACCAGTTTTCTTGAATTGTACATGCGTTTGGCATTTTTACAACCGTATTTGTTCCAATCAATTTGCTTTTCACATCGTATACATTCCAAATTCCAATCCAAAAATCAAACTGCTTGTATGCTACTGTAGTACAAGCAACTTTACTTTTATCTTGGGAATATGTTTCAGTATAAAAAAAGACGAAAAACGTACTAGCCAATACTATAATTGCTTTATTCATACTAAAGTAAGATTGATACGTACAATATTAATCAAAATTAAAAGAAAAATTTCTTTACAAAATGTTAAAAGCGAAACTAGAGTAAGTCCTTAAAATTATACTATTTTTGTTAAAGAAAAACTTGAAACATGAAAGAAAGACCTTTAATATTAGTGACCAATGATGATGGAATTACTGCTCCAGGGATTAGAGCTTTAATAGAAGTAATGAATGAAATTGGTGATGTTTTTGTAGTGGCTCCAGACAGTCCTCAAAGCGGAATGGGACATGCAATCACTGTTGATAATGTTTTGCATTGTAATTCGATTACTGTTGATGACGGCCCACAAATAGAATACAGTTGTTCTGGAACACCAGCAGATTGTGTAAAGATGGCTGTAAATAGTATTTTAAATAGAAAACCAGATTTATGTGTTTCAGGAATTAATCATGGATCAAATTCGTCAATAAATGTTATCTATTCTGGAACTATGAGTGCTGCTGTTGAAGCAGGTATCGAAGGTGTTCCTGCTATTGGTTTTTCATTATTAGATTTTAATTGGCATGCAGATTTTAAAGCTTCAAAAAAGATCGTAAAAGAAATTGTATTGGAAGCGTTGAAAAATAAAATGCCAGAAGACACCGTTTTAAATGTCAACATTCCAAATTTACCTGAAAAAGAAATCAAAGGAATTAAAATTTGTAGGCAAGCACATGGAAATTGGAAAGAAAATTTTGATAAAAGAACAAGCCCAAACGGGAAAGAATATTACTGGTTGTCTGGAGAGTTTGTTTGTAATGATAAAGGAGAAGATACAGATGTCTGGGCATTAAATAATGGCTATGTTTCTGTTGTGCCTGTGCAATTTGATATGACTGCACATCATATGATTCAAAAATTAAACACATGGGATCTATAGCCAAAGAGATAGGAATTGGAATATTGATCTCTATTTTAGCAACATGTTCTGGAATGTTTATTTATGTTGAGTTTTTCTCTAGAGTAGACTTTCAAGAAACAATACGAGTTATTAAAGAGCAAGAGCTTATAGGTAAAGTTTTAACCCTAGCGGCAATTCCAAATTTATTTATCTTTTTTATATTTATTAAAAAGAAACAAGATTATAGAGCAAGAGGCGTTTTATTAACCACATTTTTAATTGCAATTGCTACCTTTGTGTTTAAAATAATTTAGCGAAAAACTCAATTATATTAATGAAATACTACATTATTGCTGGAGAAGCATCTGGAGATTTACACGGTTCTAACTTAATAAAAGCATTGTTTATAGAAGACAAAGATGCTGATATTAGATGTTGGGGTGGAGATTTAATGGAAGATGCTGGAGCAACATTGGTAAAACATTATAAGGAGTTGGCTTTTATGGGGTTTATAGAAGTACTAAAAAACATTCCAACCATATTTAAAAACATTGCTTTTTGTAAAAAGGACATTGAACAATTTCAGCCAGATGTATTGGTTTTTATAGATTATTCTGGATTCAATTTACGAATTGCAAAATGGGCAAAAGAAAAAGGATTTAGAACCAATTACTACATTTCTCCCCAAGTTTGGGCATCAAGATCTAGTCGAGTAGAAAAGATTAAAAGAGATGTAGATATGATGAATGTTATTCTACCTTTTGAAAAAGATTTCTATGCCAAACACAATGTAGATGTAAATTTTGTTGGACATCCATTAATAGATGCCATTGCAGATAGAAAGCAAGTAGGTGAAATTGCATTTAGAAAAGAATACAATCTAGGAGATAAAAAAATCATTGCACTTTTACCAGGGAGTAGGCAGCAGGAAATTACTAAGATGTTGTCAGTAATGCTTTCTGTTGTTGATGAATATAAAGAATACCAATTTGTGATTGCTGGAGCACCAAGTCAAGAATATAGCTTTTATCAGCAGTTTATAAATACAGACAATGTATGTTTTATAGAAAATAAAACCTACGACTTGTTAAGTATCTCTTACGCTGCTTTGGTAACTTCTGGAACAGCAACTTTAGAAACAGCACTCTTTAAAGTGCCACAAGTAGTTTGTTATAAAGGAAGTACTATTTCGTACCAAATTGCAAAGCGTATTATTACCTTGAAATTTATTTCGTTGGTCAATTTAATAATGGACAAAGAAGTGGTCTCTGAATTGATTCAAAACGATTTTACCAAAGAAAAACTAACTACTGAATTGTCCAAGATATTAGATAATTCTCATAGAGAACAGCTGTTTTTAGCTTACTATGAATTAGAACAAATTCTTGGAGGTAGAGGCGCTTCAGAAAAATCTGCTAAACTCATTGTTGCCGGAATAAAATAGAATTCTTAAATTTTTAGTAACTTTATCATGCTATGAAAAGGTTGCTCTATTTTTTGCCAACACATTTTACCCTGTGCTTAATTGTAGGAATTGTAATTCAGTTTTTCTACAAAGTGTGGTCGTTTTCTTTTACGCAATCAATTACTTTTCTGTTTTTAATTCTGATACTTCTTCTTGCTTTTAAACAATATAAAAAGCAATTTTTATTCACTCTAACAAGTTGGTTGTTATTTGTTACAGTTGGAATGTTTGTTGTTTTTTCTCAAGATGTTTCCAATAAGAAAAATCATTATTCTCGTTTTTCGGTAAACGATTCTTTAGTTACTTTTCAAATAAGCAAAGTTTTAAAAAACAATTTATATTATCACAAGTATTTAGGTTCAGTTATTCAAGTTGGTTCACGAAAAACAGTTGGAAATATTGTGCTGAATGTCCAAAAAGAGAATACAAGTAAACAGGAAAATGTTGGAGCTGTGATCTTATTTCAATCAGATTTTGTTGAGGTACAAAAACCATTGAATCCGTATCAATTTAATTATAAAAAGTATTTAGAAAAGCAAGGGGTTTATCATCAAGTGTTTTTGAGAAATACCTCATTTTTAAAATCTAAGAGCTCTATAAATTCTGTATATAAGATAGCAGATGACATTCGGAATACAATAGAAATAGCCTTAATCAAAAACGGATTTGATGGAGAAGAATTAGCCGTAATTAAAGCATTGATTTTAGGACAACGAAGTGATATTTCTAAAGAATTGTTACAAGAATATACCAAAGCTGGAGCAATCCATATTTTGGCAGTTTCTGGTTTGCATGTCGGAATCATATTATTGATTCTTTCTTTTGTTTTCAAGCCAATAGAACGCTTAAAAAATGGAAAGGTTTTTAAAACTATTATCATCGTTTTCTTGTTGTGGAGTTTCGCTATTATTGCAGGTTTGTCAGCTTCAGTTGTAAGAGCGGTAACCATGTTTACTGCTGTGGCAATCGGAATGTCATTTCAACGGAAAACATTTGTGTTGCATTCGTTAATTAGTTCAATGTTTGTGCTTTTGTTAGTGAAGCCAATGTTCCTTTTTGATGTAGGTTTTCAATTAAGTTATTTGGCAGTTTTTAGCATTGTTATCTTACAATCAAAATTCGAGAAACTGTGGAATCCAACATGGAAAATCACCAATAAATTCTGGCAATTATTTACAGTGTCTGTTGCTGCTCAAATTGGGGTTTTACCAATAAGTTTATTTTATTTCCATCAATTTCCAGGGTTGTTTATGTTGTCTAATTTGGTGATCATTCCTGTGATAGGAATCATATTAATAAGTGGAATTCTAGTAATTATTTTATCGTTAGTAAATGTACTACCAAGTTTTATAGCTCAGGTGTATAATTTTATAATCTGGTGTATGAATACATTTGTAAGCTGGATTTCCCTACAAGAATCATTTTTAATCACAGAAATATCATTTTCATTTACAAAATTGCTGTTGGCTTATGCTTGTTTGGCTATTGGAATTGTTTATTTGGAAAAGAAATCATATAAATCACTTACCGTGCTTTTAGTATTTGTTCTTGCGTTTCAATTCAATTTGTTTTATGAGAAATCAGAGCTTGGTTCAACAAATGAATTCATAGTTTTTAATAAAAGTAGGCAAACTATCATAGGTAAAAATATGAAAGGAAACCTAAAAATTTATCATGATCTAGATGCTATAAAAATAAGAAACCTAGGACTTATTAAAGATTATAAAATAGGGGCTAAAGTTAAAGAGGTTGAAATTGAAAGAAACACACCAAACATAATTGACTTTATGAATCAGCGGATTTTTGTAATAGACAGTTTAGGCGTTTATCAGGTAAACAACTTAAAAGAGGTAACGGTTTTGTTAATCCAATCACCAAAAATTAATTTAGAAAGAATGATTAAGGTTTTAAAGCCAAAACTAATCATTGCAGATGCCTCTAACTATAAAAGTCAAGTTGTAAACTGGAAATATATTTGTGATAAATATGCAATTCCATTTCACTATACGGCAACAGATGGAGCATTTGTGTTGAAGTGATTATTCTTTAAGTTTGCTTTTAAAATTCTTAGCAAAGTTTCCCCAGGATTTTGTTCTTCTATCTTTTTTGATAAAGTATGCCAACACAAGTTCCATTTTGTGAGGATCTAAATAACCAGGAATTCGATCTAATAATTTTTCATCTTTGTTCAAAATTACTGTTTTAGGATAACTCAATTTCCCATTCATTAATAATGCACTTAATTCATGAAACCCCGATCTTCCTTGTTTTTTGTATTTGAATGTATAGCCTTTATAAGTGATTGGTTTTTTCCCTTCGCCGTCTAGCTTTACAGCGTGGTAGTTTTTATTAATATATGCTGCAATTACTGGATTTGCATAGGTGTCTCTGTCCATTTTTTTACACCAGCCACACCAATCAGTATAGATGTCTACTAAAAAAGGTTTTGGGTCTTTCTTGTTAATTTCGATAGCTTTTTCAAAAGAAACCCAATTCACTTTTTCTTGTGCATTTATGTTTAAACTAAATGCAATGATTATTAGGAAAGTGATTAATTTTTTCATTTTATTTCTGTCGATTTAATAGTTGTGAAATTACAAAATAAAAAAGCACCAAAGAATGGTGCTTTTCATAAAATATTGTGAATTGTTTTTTATCGAATTCCGTGCATTAATTTTTTCATTAGTGGATTTAAAACCAAAAATATTACTCCAACAACTACTGGGATAATTGTAAAGATCAAAAAGAAATAACTCATGGAATATTGCTCTACAATCGAGTCAATAGATTTACCAATATATCCTGCTAAGAAATTACCTAAGAAATTTACCAAATACCAAATACCAAACATCATTCCTATTTTTTTTGGTGGAACTAATTTTGATACATATGATAATCCAACAGGAGAAACACATAATTCTCCCATGGTGTGTAATAAGTATGCGATTACTAGCCAGATAATACTTACAGATGCAGTTTTTGCACCTTGTGGAATTCCACTTGAACCATATGCTAATGCTCCAAATCCAATTCCTAGTAAAAGCATTCCAATTCCGAATTTCACAGCAGCTGGTGGATTGTATTTGCTTTCCCACCATTTCGAAAATAATGGAGCCAATCCAATAATAAATAATGAATTTAAAATTAAGAACCATGAAGCTTCTATTTCTGCATTGTCTTTAGGTAGAATAACTGTCAATTTCCAAATAGCAATTCCCCAGATGCCTAAGAAGCTAATTCCTAAAATAATATTAGAGAGTGATATCTTTTTAAATGTTTGTGCAAAGAGTTTTAGTAATACCCATGAAATGATCCCTAAAGGAACTATGGTGATTAGTGTGTCTACAATTTTAAAAATTAATGCAGAGTTTCCTTCTAAAGTACGTTGTGTATAATCACTAGCAAAAATGGTCATAGAACCACTAGCTTGTTCAAAAGCTGTCCAGAAGAATACGGTAAAAAAGGCTAAAAGCCCAACTACAATATATCGATCTCTTTGAACATTTGCAGGAACTACTTCTACTTTGTTTTCTTCTTTTTTATCATCTGTATTTTCAATAGCATCAGATACCTCCACTTTTATTGATGGGGCAATACCAATATTTCCAAAAATGCTTCTTCCAAACCAAAATTGTAATGTTCCTAAAAACATAAAGATTCCAGCCAATCCAAATCCCCAAGCATAACTTAAGTTACTTGCTAGGAATCCACATAATAAAACACCTAAGAATCCACCAGAGTTTACACCCATATAGAAAATGGTAAATGCACCATCTTTCCTGTCTGGGTATTTATCATACAAACCACTAACAATAGAAGTAACATTTGGTTTAAATAAACCATTACCAATAATTAACAATCCAATACCAATATATAAAGTCATTTCAGTTTCCATTGCCATAGCAGCATGACCAAGTGTCATTGCTAAAGCACCAAATGCAACGGCTTTTTGGTATCCTAAAAGTTTGTCAGCAATTATCCCCCCGATTAAGGGTGTTAAATAAACGGTACTAGTATAAATCATTAATAAACCTACCGCTCTTTCATTAGACCATTCCCAGTTGTTTACTAAGAATAAAACAAAAATAGCTCGCATTCCGTAATACGAAAAACGCTCCCACATTTCTGTAAAGAACAATACGAATAGTGCAGGTTTATGTCCTAAAAGACTAAACTCATTGGTTTTTGCTGTTGCATTCATAAATAGATTGTATAAAATGAAAAAAGCCTCATAATTGAATTATGAGGCTTTAAATATGTTTTTGTTTAGTGTACGTTACCCATTAGTTTTTTCATCAGAGGAGAGAAGACTAAAACAATCAATCCAGCTCCTAAAGCATACATGGCTATTAATTCAAATCCGTCGGTATAAATTTCTAAAGTGTCTAAGCCACCAACATCTGCATCTGTACTTTCTATTGCAAGTTGTTTACCAATAAAACCAACTATTTGGAAAGCATATGCAGATGATAAGAACCAAATTCCCATCATAAATGCTACGATTTTTTTAGGAGATAAATCTGTGATTTTAGACAGCCCAACAGGTGACATAAATAACTCACCAATAGAAATAATAAAGTACATAACAAGTAGGTAAGCAAATGGAACCATTCCGTTTTCATCAGCACTACCTTTACTTAAGCTTAAGATATAGAAACTTATTCCTGCCATTACCAATCCTAATCCAAATTTATAAGGAGTTCTTGGGTTTAAATTCTTTTTTGATAAATAAGCCCATAATAAAGAAATTGGAATTGCTAAGATGATGATGAACATCGAGTTCAATGAATTTGTTTGAGCTGCAGTCATGATTCCCTCTAAAGCAACATTTCTTGAAGCAAATAAGGTAATTACCGATCCAGATAATTCATGGAATCCCCAGAACATGGTCATGAAAAAAGTGATTAACACAGCCATAAATAATTTTTTACGTTCTGCTAATGAGGCTTTCATCATAATACTACCTAAGGATACGATAACTCCAACTCCAATTAATTTGAAAATTAATCCTACAATTGTCTCGTCACCTAAAAATGATTCTCCTCCAGCGATTGCTTTGTAAGATGCTAAAACATATGCAATAGCTGGTACACATAATACTGAAATAATAGGAATGAGAGTCTTTTGTGGAATTCCAAATGTTTTCTTTTCGTATACTTCTTGACTAGGTGGCAAACCTTTATTTCCAAAAATATTTTTCTTTATTCCGCTCCAGAAGAAGATTAACCCAGTTAACATTCCAATTCCTGCTAATCCAAAACCATAATGATAACCATATGTAACGGCTAACCATCCACATAATAATGGTGCAATCCAGCCACCAATATTTATTCCCATATAAAATATGGTAAACCCTGAATCTTTTCTCACATCACCATCTTTATATAAAGTTCCTACAAACGTAGAGATGTTTGGTTTAAAGAATCCGTTTCCAACTATAATAAATGCTAGTGCTAAAAAGAAAGCAATATCATTTTCAACAGCTAACACAAAATGACCTATGGCCATTAAAACACCACCTAAGAAAATAGAACTACGAAGTCCTAATATCTTATCAGATATTTGTCCACCAATAACGGTAGATGCATAAACCATTGAGCCGTAAGAAGCATACACAACTGCTGTAGCAGTATCGCGTTCAACCAGTGCTTTGAAAATTTCTTCAACCATATAAAGCGTTAATAACGCTCTCATTCCGTAGAAACTAAATCGTTCCCACATTTCTGCAAAGAATAAATAAAATAATCCTTTTGGATGTCCGAACATTTGAGGTTCGTCTGCTTGGTTTACTACTGAATCTGCCATAGTTATTGTTAATTGTTAATAGTTGTTAGTTTTTGAAATTTTAAGATTGAAAAAAGAATTTTCAATAAAATCTTGCCAAGTTTACGGAAAAATTCGCAAAAATTGTCCTAAAAAAACTAGAAATATTGAATAGTCAACTAGTTTTAATAGTATTCATTTATCTTTGCAGCACCAAAAATGCACGAATACATGTCCAAAATTATTTCGGGATTTTCTAAATTAACCAAACAAGAAAAAATTGATTGGTTGTCTGAAAATTATTTCAGCTCCCAGCCAGAAATTATAAAAACCATACAACAATATTGGAATGCAGATGAGAAGTTACAGCAATTGCATGATGATTTTATAGAGAACACGATTTCGAATTTCTATTTACCTTACGGAGTTGCACCTAACTTTATAATCAACGGGAAAAACTATGTTATTCCGATGGTAGTTGAAGAAAGTTCAGTTGTGGCTGCAGCATCTTTAGTGGCTAAATTTTGGTCTACTCGTGGAGGTTTTAAATCTGAAGTGATTTCTACGACTAAAATTGGGCAAGTACATTTTATGTATGAAGGAGATAAAGAAAGTTTGACTTCTTATTTTAATCAACAAAAAGAAAATTTATATAAAGCGACGTCTTCCATTACTAAAAACATGGAAAAGCGTGGTGGTGGAATTTTAGATATTGAATTGGTTGATAAAACTCATAAACTCGCTAATTACTATCAGTTGCATGTAACTTTTGAAACGAAAGATTCAATGGGCGCAAACTTTATCAATTCGTGTTTAGAAGCAATTGCAAAAGCGTTTAGAAAAGCCGATATTGAAATTGTAATGAGTATCCTCTCTAATTATGTTCCTCAATGTGTAGTTAGATCTGAAGTTTCTTGTCAAATTGAAGAGCTAGGTGGTGAAAATCCACAGCAATTTGCACAAAAATTTAAACAAGCGGTACAGATTGCAGAGATTGAACCTTATAGAGCAGTGACTCATAATAAGGGGATTATGAACGGAATTGACTCAGTTGTATTAGCAACAGGAAATGATTTTAGAGCAATTGAAGCAGGAGCACATGCATACGCGACAAAAAACGGTAGTTATAGTAGCTTGACACATTGTGAAATTGAAAACGGAATATTCCGTTTTTGGATTGAAATTCCGTTAGCTTTAGGAACAGTGGGAGGATTAACAGCCTTGCATCCAATGGCAAAATTATCCTTAGATATGTTGCAGAAGCCTTCTGCGCCAGAATTGATGCAGATTATTGCAACGGCAGGATTGGCTCAGAATTTTGCTGCATTAAGAGCATTAACGACAAACGGAATTCAAGAAGGACATATGAAAATGCATTTGATGAATATCTTAAATCAATTGAATGCAACAAATGAAGAAAAGGAATCGGTGGTTGCTTATTTTAAAGATAAAACAGTTACACATAGCGCTGTTGTTGATAGGTTTAATGAATTGAAGAGTTAAGCAGAAATGACAAAAGAATGAATCGATTTTACTCTAACGGGAAATTATTACTAACAGGAGAATATGTTGTGTTAGATGGCGCAACATCATTAGCTGTGCCAACAAAATTTGGACAAGATTTAACAATTGAACCAATTGAAGAACCGCAATTAGTTTGGGGAAGTTTTACAGATGCTGGAGAATGCTGGTTTGAAGCTATTTTTGATTTGCCAAAACTCCGTTTAAAAAACGCAACGTTTAATTCTGATAAAGAAGGAAATGCAGAGTTTATAGCAGAAACATTACAGAAAATACTAAGTGAAGCAAGAAAGTTGAATCCAGGTTTTTTGCAAACGGATAAAGGATGTATTGTAAAGACAAATTTATCATTTCCTAGAAATTGGGGATTGGGAAGTTCATCAACTTTAATTAATAATATTGCTACTTGGGCAAAGGTTGATGCGTATGCATTATTATGGAATGCTTTTTCTGGAAGTGGATATGACATTGCTTGTGCTCAAAATGATTCACCTATTTTTTATCAATTAGAAAAGGCGACTGAGCGTAGTCGAAGTCAGAAACCAATAATAAAGACCGTTGAATTCAATCCAAGTTTTAAAGAGGAATTGTTTTTTGTTCATTTAAATAAAAAGCAAAATAGTAGAGAAGGGATTGCACAGTACAAAAAAAACAATCAAAATATTCAACAAGAAATTGTAGAAATTTCAAACTTGTCTAATGAGTTTTTAAAAGTATCATCAGCTACAGGTTTAGGGAAAATAATTGAAGAACATGAACATATTATTTCTTCAATTATCAAATTAAACCCAGTGAAAAAAGAAATATTCCCTAACTACTTTGGAGCTGTAAAAAGCTTAGGTGCTTGGGGTGGAGATTTTGTGATGGTCACAGGAAATGAAGACACACCTAATTATTTTAAACAAAAAGGATTCGAAACAGTACTTTCGTATTCTGAAATGATATTGTAAAGCAATGTCATCCTGAATTTATTTCAGGATCTCATATACTTTTAAAAAAATAATGATGTGAAACTGAAACAAGTTCAGTTTGACGTAAAACTAAAATGTCACATCGAGTGAATTTGTTGGTAACTGAGCGTAGTCGAAGTTGAAATAAATGTATATCGAGATGATTTAAAAACAAGTTCTTGATTCGGTTTTCTAAAGAAAATCATTCGAACAGGCAAACAAAAAAGATGAGCAAAGTAATAATTATCGGAGGTGGAGCTGCAGGTTTCTTTACCGCAATCAATGCCAAAGAACAAAATCCAGCATTGGATATCACAATCCTTGAAAAAGGAAAAGAAGTATTACAGAAAGTGAAAATTTCTGGAGGTGGACGTTGTAACGTTACTCATGCTTGTTTTGAACCTAAAGAGTTGGTGAAATTCTATCCGAGAGGAGAAAAAGAATTGCTTGGCCCTTTTCATACATTTATGACAGGTGATACTTTTGAATGGTTTGATGATAGAGGTGTTCCGCTAAAAATAGAGTCAGATAACCGTGTTTTTCCTGAAGCAAATACCTCACAAGCAATTATTGATTGCTTTGAAAATGCAGTGGATACACTCGGAATTAAAGTGCTGAAGAATCACGGAGTAAATTTGATTGAACAAAAAGGAAATCAATGGTTGGTGGTAACTAAAAACGAAACCTTTGTTGCTGATAAATTAGTAGTTGCTGCTGGTAGTAGTAATAAAGCTTGGGAATTGGCAAGTAGTCTTGGTCATAGTATTATAGAACCAGTTCCGTCTTTATTTACCTTTAATATCAAAGATAAACGAATTATCGACTTGTTAGGAATTTCAGTTCCGAATGCAACCGTTAACATTGTGGGAACAAAATTAGAAACTTCTGGGCCTTTGTTAATTACTCATTGGGGAATGAGTGGACCAGCTGTGTTAAAATTGTCTGCTTTTGGAGCACGTATTTTAGCTGAGAAAGGCTATCAATATAATGTAGAAGTGAATTGGCTTTCTAGACCTACAGATAAGATTGTAAACGTGTTGTTAAACTTGAAAAAGAAACAACCAAAAAAACAAGTATTATTAAAATCACCATTTACCGAAATTCCGAGAAGATTGTGGGAACGTTTGGTGTTGGCTTCTGATATTACAGAATCTTTTAAATGGGCAGATTTAAGTAATGTTCATATAGAAAAATTAGCAAAGCAATTAACTAAAGGATTGTACAATGCAAACGGGAAAAGCACTTTTAAAGAAGAGTTTGTTACTGCTGGTGGAATTGATTTAAAAGAGATTAATTTTAAACGTTTTGAAAGTAGAAAACACAACAACTTATTCTTTATCGGCGAAATGCTAAACATTGATGCGGTTACTGGAGGTTTTAATTTTCAGAATGCTTGGACAGGCGGGTTTATAGCTGCTAAAGCAATTGCTGAAGATTAGAAATAACTTAAATTATGATGAAATCTCTTCAATCATTTTATGAAAATAATCTGTAGGTTGAGATTTCATATCATCTGTCAATACTTTTAATCCTAGATAGTGATCTGACATATTTGGAGTTGGCACCGTGTAGTTAAAATTTAGATGCCTCCAAAATGTCATCGTTGTTCCTGCGTAGACTGTAAATGCGTGTAATGCGTCTATTTCTACCTCTAATAATTGAATTTCTTTGTTGTATCCAATTAAAAGATGTTTTACCTTTTCGTGATTAATACTCTTCTTATTGTTACAAGAACCAATAATGGTCATTCCAATATCAAAAATGCGATAGTAATTTGTAGCTTCTTCGAAATCCATAATGGTCGCAGTGCTTTCATCATTACTAATAATAACATTATTGCTAAAGATATCAGTATGATTTAATGCTTTAGGTAAGTTTGTTTGGAAATATGGAGAAACATAGTTCAGCATTTCGTTTAACCAGCTTTCAAATGTAGAATCTGGTGCATATTTTTTTACTTTTCCAAATTGCTGCCACCCAACAGCAAGTTGTTTCGGAAGATATTTTGGAGCTTTCATTTTATGAAGCTTACCAATCTCACATCCAACTAATT
>Ga0209395_1000525_pt1 | contig 55658 bp, 48 predicted proteins | sample GOMGulsemesocosm_3_FD_184635 | JGI IMG/M metagenome (GOLD analysis project Ga0209395, IMG submission 184635) | Methane-oxidizing microbial communities from mesocosms in the Gulf of Mexico - GOM9D Gulf of Mexico (SPAdes) (version 2) | ecosystem: Environmental > Aquatic > Marine > Cold seeps...
ATACTTTGAATTTAGAATAAAAACACTTTTATTTACATTTTTCTATTGAAAAGTAATTTGCTGACCCCACTTACTATTTCAACAACAAATTAGATTTAACTTTTACTTAGGCCGTAATAAACGGCTTAATAATCAAACAATGAATAGGAGCTCCCAAGATGGGCAAAATAATTGGTATTGACCTAGGAACAACTAACTCATGTGTGGCTGTTTTAGATGGCGACAGTGTACGTGTTATAGAAAATGCTGAAGGCGACAGAACAACTCCTTCAATCATCGGTTATACCGCTGAAGGCGAAACATTAGTAGGTCAACCTGCTAAGCGTCAATCAGTAACTAACCCTGAAAATACTTTGTATGCAATTAAACGTTTAATTGGTCGTCGTTTTGAAGATGAAGAAGTTCAACGTGACATTAAAATAATGCCATTTGGTATTGTTAAAGCTGACAACGGTGATGCTTGGGTTACTGCACGTGATAAAAACGTTGCGCCACCACAAGTTTCAGCTGAAGTTTTAGCTAAAATGAAGAAAACTGCAGAAGACTATTTAGGTGAAACAGTTACTGAAGCTGTTATCACGGTTCCTGCTTATTTTAACGATTCACAACGTCAAGCAACTAAAGATGCTGGCCGTATTGCTGGTCTTGATGTTAAACGTATCATCAACGAACCAACTGCTGCTGCCCTTGCTTACGGCATGGACAAACAAGAAGGCGACAAAGTTGTTGCTGTTTACGATTTAGGTGGTGGTACATTTGATATTTCAATTATTGAAATTGATGAAATGGACGGCGAGCACACATTTGAAGTACTAGCGACTAATGGTGATACTCATTTAGGTGGTGAAGATTTCGATAACCGTTTAATCAACTATCTTGTCGCTGAATTCAAAAAAGAGCAAGGCATGGACTTAACGTCTGATCCTTTAGCAATGCAACGTTTGAAAGAAGCAGCAGAAAAAGCTAAATGTGAGCTTTCTTCAGCGCAACAAACAGATGTTAACTTACCTTACATCACTGCTGATGGTTCTGGTCCTAAGCATATGAACATTAAAGTAACTCGTGCTAAGTTAGAGTCTTTAGTTGAAGATATGGTTAAGGCAACATTAGAGCCGCTTAAAAAAGCGCTTAAAGATGCTGACTTATCAGTAAGTGACGTGAATGACGTTATCTTAGTTGGTGGTCAATCACGTATGCCTATGGTTCAAAAAGCGGTAACTGATTTCTTTGGCAAAGAGCCACGTAAAGATGTTAACCCTGATGAGGCTGTAGCTTCTGGTGCAGCAATTCAAGCGGGTGTTCTTTCTGGTGATGTAACTGACGTACTTCTTCTTGATGTTACGCCATTATCATTAGGTATTGAAACAATGGGCGGCGTGATGACGAAAGTTATCGACAAAAACACCACTATCCCAACTAAGCAATCACAAACTTTCTCTACTGCTGATGATAACCAAGCAGCGGTTACAGTTCATGTTTGTCAAGGTGAGCGTAAGCAAGCTTCAGCGAACAAATCTCTTGGTCAATTTAACCTTGAAGGTATTGATGCAGCACCACGTGGTACACCACAAATTGAAGTAACTTTCGATATCGATGCTGATGGTATTTTGCATGTAACGGCAAAAGACAAAAATACTGGTAAAGAGCAAAAAATTACGATTAAAGCTTCTTCAGGTTTATCTGATGAAGAAGTAGAGCAAATGGTAAATGACGCAGAAGCGAATGCTGAAGCCGATGCTAAATTTGAAGAGCTAGTAACCGCACGTAACCAAGCTGATGGCATGGTTCATTCTACTCGCAAGCAAGTTGAAGACGCGGGTGATGATTTACCAGCGGAAGATAAAGAAAAAATTGAAGCAGCATTAACTGAGCTTGAAGAAGCGATTAAAGGTGATGATAAAGAAGCAATTGATGCAAAAACTCAAGCGCTAATGGAAGCATCTGCTAAATTAATGGAAATTGCTCAAGCTAAACAACAAGCTCAAGCTGCACCTGAAGGCGCAGAACAAGCAACTGATGCTGGCGCAGCGCCAGAAGATGATGTTGTTGATGCTGAGTTTGAAGAGGTTAAGGACGACAAGTAAGTCAGTTAAAAAGCTTGTTGTTAGTTAGCTCCATTACGACGTTATAAGTACACACTTGGTAAACCAAGCTCCGTACTTTCGCCTTGTACTGAAACTAACTAGCTTAAAGCTTATTTAACTTTGCTTTATAACGTCTTTTTAAAGCGTCGATATTTCTCGGCGCTTTTTGTGTATAAGAAATCAGTAATTAATTTTTTAAATTGGTGCTGATTTTCTTGATTTTTTTCGGACTACTTCTAAAAAATGAAGAAAATTAGTCTCAATCAACTTGAAGTAAAGAAGATTTATGTCAAAACGTGATTATTATGAAACGCTTGGTGTTTCAAAAAGTGCTGAAGATAAAGAAATAAAAAAAGCCTATAAAAAATTAGCGATGAAATTTCATCCTGATCGTACTCAAGGTGATAAAGCCAAAGAAGAAACTTTTAAAGAAATTCAAGAAGCTTATGAAATTTTAAAAGACGATCAAAAACGTGCTGCTTACGATCAATACGGTCATGCTGCTTTTGAGCAAGGTGGTCATGGTGGTGGCGGAGGTCATGGTGACTTCGGTGATGCATTTGGTGATATTTTTGGTGATATCTTTGGTGGCGGTGGTCGTGGGCGCGGTGGTCGTCAATCACGGGCGCAACGCGGTTCAGATTTACGCTATAACGTAGAGTTAAACCTAGAAGATGCCGTTAAAGGTAAAAGTTTAGAAATTAAAGTGCCTACTTATGTTAGCTGTGAGCCATGTGATGGCTCAGGTGCTAAGAAAGGCACTAGCGCTAAAGCGTGTAGTACTTGTCATGGTCATGGTCAAGTACAAATGCGTCAAGGGCTATTCGCCGTTCAACAAACCTGTCCAACTTGTAGTGGTAAAGGTAAGGTTATTTCTAGCCCTTGTACTTCATGTCGTGGCCAAGGTCGTGTTGAAAAAACAAAAACCTTGTCAGTTAAGATTCCAGCGGGTGTAGATACTGGTGATAGAATTCGTTTATCTGGTGAAGGTGAAGCAGGTGAACATGGTGCGCCTGCGGGTGATTTATATGTACAAGTCAATGTACGTGATCACGAAATCTTTGTTCGTGATGAAAATCACTTGTATTGTGAAGTGCCTATTAGTTTTGTTACCGCGGCATTGGGTGGCGAAATAGAAGTGCCTACATTAGGCGGTAAAGTTAAACTTAAAGTACCAAAAGAAACGCAAACGGGCAAAATGTTCCGCTTACGTGGTAAAGGTGTTAAATCAGTTCGTAGTTCATCTACTGGCGATTTAATGTGTAAAGTGGTACTTGAAACGCCAATTAATTTATCTGGTGATCAAGCTGACTTATTACGTCAACTTGAAGAGAAAATGGGTAAAAGCAGTAAAAAACATAGCCCGAAAGAAACAGGTTTTTTTGATGGTGTGAAAAAGTTTTTTGATGATCTAAAAAGCTAACAAATAACGTTTAGCCAGTAACACCCTAAATAGCCACAAGAAGATAATATTTCTTGTGGCTATTTTTTTATTTAAAATTAGTTATTTCTACTTTCTACTTTCTACTTTCTACTTTCTACTTTCTACTTTCTACTTTCTACGAAGGTACGAACCGAATAAATGAAGATAAAAAGTAATAATATGGCAATTGAAAAGCTTCCTCCGTGGCTTACTTCAATAACCTCAATATAGGGCTCATCATAATCTGCACTTTCCAATGATAAAGCATATAAGGCATTACTGTCGTCAGAGCTATAACTTGCGACAATATCGCTATAACCTACTTGGTATAAATCAATTAATATATCGTAGTGTTCTGCAGAATAACCGGATAAAAAAGTAGTTATAACTTCATATTCATCCAAGTCAGTCTCGCCTTCTATAAGAAAGTTATCAGTGGTGTAATAGTGTGTCCAAGGACCGCCATTTTTACTTATATATAATAAAGCATACACTTCACCCAATTGACTCGGGGTGTAGCTATAAATGTCAGCATCAAAACTAACGCTAAAAGTTTGGTAAAAACCATCGCTGTCATAATCATCTTGTAAGTAAGTCGTTGCGCCGTAAATAGCAAATTCATCATAATTACTGTAGCTTTTACTACGCGTTAACGTTGACGTTTTTGATATTTTGTTTTTTTTATTATTGAGTATTTCCGCTCTTGTTTTCCCCGTCGCTTTACCTATGTATTGGTCAACAATCAATGTCGCTTTATTTTCTTGGGTGATAGCAAGCCTATCATCAGTGGTAAGGTTTTTTGATAATTCTCCATATGAAATGCTTGTTTTCTCTTGGGCAATTACGTAGCTGCTAACGAGTATATTGGCTAGTAGCAATATGCCTATAACGCTCTTGTTAATAAAGTTATTGTTCATAACATTGTCCTATTAAAGTTTGCTTGCTGTTTAGGCTATTAAAGCGCAATGAAGATGAATAAAGGCTGAACATTTTAAGTCTTCGCTATTATTTAGTTAATGTTCAGCGAATGTTCAGTTGCGCAGGCGTATTATTTTAAATAAGCTATAGCTATTAATGTCAGCACTCGGGAAAATAATGAAATTTGCTTTATCTTTAATTATTATTTTGTTCACTACTTTTATGATTATCTTTTCTGCACACGTCGCTGCTCAAGGAAGTTATGCTGCAACAGTAAGCACAATGAAAGCTAATCAGCAAAGTAGTAAGCAGCTTCGGGTTAAAAGTACTAAACATGCAGCTCAAATGGCTCAACGCCGCTTTGGTGGTAAAGTATTGAAAGTACAAGCGCAAAAATCAGGCTATAGAGTTAAGCTGATTAAAAAAGATGGTCATATCATTTCTGTGTTTGTTGATGCCAAGTCTGGCAAAATAAGTGGCCGATAAAATTATGCGTTTATTGCTTATAGAAGATGACATTGCTCTACAACAAAATTTAAATGAACATTTATTGGCGGCAAATTATTTAGTTGATGTCGCTAGTGATGGTGAAATAGGGTTATTTCAAGGATTAGAATACCCCTATGATGCCGCGATAATTGATATCGGTTTGCCTATCATTGATGGTATTAGCGTTATTAAAACCTTGCGGGAAAAAGATAAAACTTTCCCAATATTAGTACTTACTGCACGTAACAGCTGGCAAGATAAAGTAGCAGGCTTAGATGCAGGTGCCGACGATTATCTTACTAAACCGTTTCATGGAGAAGAATTACTGGCACGCTTGAATGCGCTTATACGCCGCTCAGCAGGGCAGGCGAGTCCATTAATTAAAAATGGCCCGTTATCTATCAATACTAAAAGTTTAAATGTAGAAGTGAATAACCAAGCAGTAAAGTTAAGCAGTTCTGAATATAAATTACTTGAATATATGATGTTGCACCTTGATGAAGTCACCTCGAAAGCGGTATTAACTGAGCATATTTATGATCAAGACTTTGATCTAGACTCTAACGTAATTGAAGTGTTTATTCGTCGTTTACGTAAGAAACTCGATCCAAATAATGACTACGGTTTTATCGAAACGCTTCGTGGGCACGGTTATAAATTAAAGCGCTACCCTTAATGATGAAAACAATAATGAAATCAAAGGCAACTACTGTTCCTTTTTGGCAAATAAACTCATTAAAGGTTCGGGTACTATTAAGTACTTTAGTGATGACTATTGTCATGTTGCCTGTTATTGGTCTTACGTTAACTAAGGCTTTTGAACGGCAGTTAAGTGTCGCACTGGAAAATGAACTTACCGCCTATAGTTACTCAATTCTGACGGTAGCAGAAGTTGATGAACGTCAATTGTTGATGCCTGAATACTTGCTAGAGAATCAATTTAATATTAGTCAATCGGGTTTGTATGCTCTGATAAATTCATTACCTAAGCAGAGCTTTCCAGCCGAAAAACTATGGCAATCGCAATCATTGTTAACTCTGCCATTACAGGCGCTATCTGCTGAGCTTATTCCGTCTCCAAAAGTGGGAGAAAGTAGCTTTTCCGCTATTAACCTTGAAGGCAGAAAGCACTTACTTTATAGCTTTAGTGTTAGTTTTTCGGATAATGCTCAGCCTTTTCCTATCACCTTGCACTTAATTAAAGATCAAAAAGACTTTTTGCTTGCCTTAAGTGATTTTAAGCAGCAATTATGGGGGTGGCTTATTGTGTTGATGCTAGTATTTATCGTAATACAAGTTGCTTGGTTATTATGGACATTGAAGCCGTTAAAGGTATTAGCTGATGAATTGGCGTATATAGAGCAAGGTAAAAAAAGTGCATTAGATGCTAGTTATCCACTTGAGTTGCAACAAGTAACTTCGCAATTAAATACTTTGTTATTAACTGAGCAGAATCAACGCAAGCGTTATCGTAATGCTTTGTCAGACCTTGCGCACAGTTTAAAGAACCCGCTGGCTGTTATGCAAAGTGAAGCGAGTTTATCAAAAGGTGCACTTCAACAAATTAGCTTGATTAATAATATCATCGAGCATCAATTAAAAAGAGCGCAAAGTGCTGGCGAGTCTTCATGGCATTTAGGGGTAGCGGTGCAGCCGGTATTGGGTAAGCTGATTGCCAGTTTGATGAAAATTTATCAAGAGAAGCAATTAAGTTATACCGTGAATGTTGATAAACATACTTTATTTAAAGGCGATGAAGCCGACTTGATGGAAATGCTAGGTAATCTTATAGATAATGCCTGTAAAGCAGCAAAATCTTCAGTTACGGTTACCGTTAAGGCAAACCATAAGCAACTAATGATAACTGTAGAAGATGATGGTGTTGGCATTGAACCATCACAACAACAAGCTATTCTAGCGCGTGGAACAAGAGCTGATACTTACCATGCAGGCCATGGTATTGGTTTGGCCATAGTGCGAGATTTAGTGAGCAGCTATCAAGGTCAGTTACTTATTAGTACTTCGACATCACTTGGCGGTGCAGCTTTTATGCTCACTTTTTCTTACTAGGTTTTATACCAAAACCACTTCAAAATGCGAGTTTCAGGATACCTGAGTGGCTCATGATCAAGACGCATTTTTTATTAAAGCTTGCTCAGGAGAATATGCTCCTGCATTCTCTAATAAGCTACATCCATGTAGCGTCCTTAAAAACATATGAACGATGAGCATGTATTGCTCAGGCATCCCCGTGGGCTGGTTTAGAAATACTTTAGTCTGCGTTATTTAATTTGAGAAGGGAGTAACCATTCTCTTCAATCAATGCCTCGCCTAAAGACGTTTCTAATTCCAGCTGAATCCTGCATTTTGAGGTAACTTGGGTATAACTGTTCAGCTTGCGTTCAGTTTACTCTTGATATTCTTATAATGAGTTAATAGTTATAAGGGTTGTCACAATGAAAAACGTCATATTTTATCTTGGTTTATTTTTTAGTACATTGGTGAGTTTTACCGCTACTGCTGAACAAGAAGTGCAAACATTTAGTGATGCCGAACTCGCTCAAATGCTGGCGCCTATTGCTTTATACCCCGATAGTTTATTAACACATATTTTAATTGCCTCAACATACCCTATTGAAATAATAGAGGCTCATCGTTGGTTGCAAAAAAATGACAATCTCAATACGGGTAAAAAGAATCGATTATTGGAAGATGTTAATTGGGACGCCAGTGTTAAAGCGTTAATTCCATTTGAACGTGTTCTGAGTCGATTGAGTGAAGACTTAAGTTGGACACAAGCGCTTGGTGATGCTTTTTTGCAAGACGAATCACGGTTATTACTGAGTATTCAAACGTTAAGAAAACAAGCAAAGCTAGCAGGAAGCCTTAAAGATATGGACAATATGGATATTGATTATGAAGATAATAATATTAGTATTTTGTCGCGAGAAAAGGAGGTTGTTTATGTGCCTTATTATGATTCGCGTATGGTCTATGGCTCATGGTTTTGGGCTGCATATCCACCGGTTTATTGGCATCCTTATAGCAATGTCTATGTAAGCCATCATCGTCCTTTTTCTTGGAATATAGGCGTTCATATTACTTTTAACTATTTCTTTAGCGCTTTTCATTGGCATAATCGTCATGTGGTAGTGGTTACCCCGCACCGTTCACATCATAGGTATTACCATCAGCGCCCACGTCGTTTAATTGCTAATGGTGGTTATGCTAAGCGTTGGTCACATCAACCTTCTCATCGAAAGGGCGTTGCTTATCGAACAAAAAAAACCAGCGAGAAATATTATAGTAAGCGTATAGGTATTCACGGTGCTACTAAGCAATTAAATAGAAGTCATCATAACGTTAAACAAAGGTTGCATGCTTCTAATCATTCACAGTACAAAGCAAAACATAACGTAAAACTTAGAGTTAATCGTAATGCTAATCATACGGTAAAGCACAATAAGCTGAAGTCTCGTCAAGAGTCTAAACATTTAGTGTTTAATCAGAAAGAGCATAGTCAAAATGCTCGTCAACATAAGCAGAGTCGTCAAGTAAGTCAGCAAACAAGAAAGCAGAAGCCAAATACAAATAAACGTGTTGCTTCATCAGCAAGAAAAGGTCAGCATCGAGTTACTAAAGCTTCAAGACAAAAAGCCGTAAACCGTCAAGGTGCATCAACACAAAGGCATCATATGAGCATTGCGAAAAATAGAAAATAAATAACCTGGGGTTATTCTTGTTGAAAATCAGGCAATACACCACTGCGGCTATGTTCAAAAACTAATGAAGTTTCCACTGTGGTAACTTCATCTCGTGAGGTAATTTTTTTAAAAACAAATTGACGTAAATGTTCACTGTCTTGCACTGACATATGAATATAATAATCGTAACTGCCACCCATATGATACAGGTTTAATATCTCTGGGTATCTTAATAAGTCATCGCGAAATTTATTCACAATTTCTTCAGAATAAGGCTGTAAACGTATAGCGGCAATGGCTTCAATATTTCCACCAATGGTCTTTAAGTTAACATCAATAAAAGCGCCTTTAATTACCCCGTTTTGTTTAAGGCGTTTTACTCGTTCTAAGCAGGTTGATGGGGCAATACCTATTTTAGCGGCCAATTCTTTATTAGTAATATCAGCATCATTATACAAGAGAGTTAAAATACGAAGGTCGATATTGTCGAGTTTTTTCATGACTTGCCTATAAAAAAAAATTACTGTTAAACTTATTTTAATACTACACTTAATTAACCTTACTAAACCAGAGGTAAAGCAGGTTTTATGTATTTATTTCGTTTATATTGAAATTATCCGAATTTTTGCCGAATTACACTTGTTTTCAATTTAACTGTTGCCTTGATTATTAGAGATGACATATTATGTCGGTTCTAATAGAGATTTTTAAATTTTATTAATTGTAATAACAAAGAAAAATATAAAAGGAAAAGTATGGCTATAGCAACAATAGAGACATTTTTAAAGAAAGAGTCTGCTAGTGGTATTATTTTGATGTTTGCTGCGGTATTCGCAATGATCATCGCTAACTCGCCTTGGGTTAGTTGGTACAATTTATTGCTTGATGTTCCAGTGGTCGTGGCTGTTGGTAGCTTTGAAATAGCTAAACCATTATTACTCTGGATAAATGATGGTTTAATGGCGTTATTTTTCTTTTTGGTTGGTTTAGAGTTAAAGCGTGAATTTCTAGAGGGTGACTTGTCAAAACCTGGACAGGTGACTTTACCTGCTATTGGCGCTATTGGCGGCATGGCTATGCCAGCGATGATTTATGTTGCATTTAATTATGACAACCCAAGTGCACTTAATGGATGGGCTATTCCAACAGCGACTGATATTGCTTTTGCTTTAGGTATTTTAGCTATCATTGGTTCGAAAGTACCTTTGCAGCTGAAAGTGTTTTTAACCTCATTAGCTATTTTTGATGATTTAGGTGCAATTGTTATCATTGCCTTATTTTACACTGAGCAGTTATCTATGCTATCGCTTGTAGTTGCTGCAAGTATGATTACTATTTTGTTAGTGCTTAACAAGAAAAATGTTACTAGTACGTCCCCATACATATTTATTGGCATAGTCTTATGGGCTGCGGTATTAAAATCAGGCGTGCATGCTACTTTAGCAGGTGTTATTTTAGCCTTTTTTATTCCTATAAAAGGTAAGGATGATGATCCGTCGCCATTGAAATCGTTAGAGCATAATTTACACTCTACTGTTGCCTTTATTGTTCTCCCTATTTTTGCTTTTGCGAATGCAGGTATTAGTTTTGTTGATGTTGGCGTGGCGCAAGTTATGTCACCTGTACCATTAGGGATTATTTTAGGTTTATTAGTCGGTAAACAATTAGGCGTTTTTGGTTTTTGTTTTATTGCAATAAAACTTGGTTTTGCTAAATTGCCAGAAAATGTCAATTGGACATTATTGTATGGCGTAGCATTACTCTGTGGTGTTGGTTTTACCATGAGCTTATTTATTGGCTCTTTAGCATTCGAACAAGCAAGCGATTCACCGCTATTTAATGATAGATTAGGTATTGTTATTGGTTCACTAATATCAGGTATTTTAGGTTACTTTGTTATTAATCACGCAGTGAAAAAAACAATTTAATTTATTCATAGAGATATTTATATAAGAATATTTCTATGCATCTAGCTTTGTACATTCAGAGGGGCGATCCTGATCGAGATACATAGGCATGTTACTTTTTAAGTATGAATAGATCACTTCTTAACGTTTTTTAAATTAACTTTGATAGCCTGAGTACCGTTATAAAATAACGGTACTCAGCTAACATGCTTACTTTTTATATCGTGTAATTCAATTAACAAAATGTTTAGTGCCTTAGATAATGCATTTAATGATGGGATTAGCAATAAAGAACGCTATGTTTTTTGAAATAACAGGCTAATCTAAATTAGCCTGAAGGCAAATTCCTCCTGTGAACCCATTCTGATTTTTTAACCGTTTCATTTTGATTTCTAAAGAAAATTTTTTTTTAATTTGTTAATATATTAACAATTGTGCTTGCTAGCTTAATTAATTTAAGCTAGATTATTCGGCTATTATGCACTTTCGGTTGAAAACTTAATTGTTGTAGTATCAACTTTTCTATTAAGTAAGTGTGTATTCAATGTTTTCGGCAATTAATGCTGATCTATTCAACGTAAAAGGAGTTTTACATGAACAACCTCTCTAAAGTTACATTACCTATACTACTTGCCCTTAATTTAACCGCTTGTGGTAGTTCTGATTCGGATGGCGAAACACTTACTGCTAATGAAAGTGTTGCCGCAGCAAAAGCATTTATTGCCGATGTACGCCTATGGGGTAATGAAATAGATACTGAATTAAATAGCGGGGCAGATGGCTTTACTCAAAAACTATCAACCGCAGGCGAGTTGGTTAGTGCGGATATTGAGCCTTTAATTGCTACTTTAAGTGATTTTACTCTAGCATTAATGGATGCGTTAGAAAGTAGTGAGGGAGACAGTATTGATGTGCAATTAACAGCACAACAAATTAGCGATGTTCATCCAGGAGCTACAGGAACAGCACAGATTGTTGTTAATGAAGCATCTACTGAAGCTGAATTTGTGATTGATATAGCAACGGGTGACAATGTTATTCAAACGTCATTAATTATTGAATTAAGTGATTTAGAAAATTTATCTGTAGCTGATGTAGCTAGTTTCCAGATGGCTATTAGTGGCTTGCTTGAAAATGATAAAGTAAAATTAGCCATTGTTAATAACAGTCTAATAAATTTATCGGCTAACGTAAGCGAAGGTAGTGATGCACCAGATGGCTTGGCATTTGATACCGCTAGTGCTGAATTTGGCTTAGTTTTTAATACCATTATTGAAAGTAAGCAAAGTGACGAGCAAGTTACTTTTACAGGGGACTTAGAAGCGCAAATTGCAATGGTACAGTCAACTGAAAATACTGATGTTGAAGTAGCAATGCCAAGTAAAATTGGAATGTCAGGTAGCTTTAATGTTGGAAGTGAAGTATTTGACGCGCAATTATCTATTGAGTCAGATGCTGCTAATGAAGGTAACTTTGTTCCTTATGTTAATAAGCTTGAATTAGGCGATATCAAGCCTGCTATAGGCTCATATACAATAAATGATGCGGACACTGAAGCTCATTTTTACTTCCCGGACTCTGATTATAGTATTCAGTATACTAACACTGAAAATTGTGGAGATACTCAGTTTGAAGTGAAATCTGTTTTTAATTCTAATAATTTTAATTCAGAAAATTCTTTTTGTGTTGGTACGCAGAGCATTACCATTATTGCCAATAACATCTGGAATGATTTTTTTGTTGGGGATAATTATGAAATAGAGCCAGAAGGTGAGTATCAATTAATACTACCTACAGGTGAAACTGAGCTTTCAGTGCCTGGTGGTAATTTTGATGGTGAACTGGTTTCACTATACGAAAATGGTTACCTTGAAACTGAAACAAGCTGGATAGATATGACTGCATCATTAACGTTAAACGCTAACTTTACCGATGCAGATGAGACAGAAATAACTATTACAGTGGATCGTAAAGGCATTGAAGATGGCATTATTAACGTCGCTTTTGGGTATGGTGAGCGTGCGATTGCACTTGAAACTGATACTCGCGATGAGTCAGGACTATTTACTATTACCAATGAGCAGGGGGATGTAATGACATTACAAACTTCAGCCAATAGTGATAATAGCGATGATATAGGTACAGTAGTTCATGACGGTGTTACTGTAGGTACCATAAGATTTGCTGATGGTGCTTATGTTATTAGTTATATTGATGACACCGTAGAATCTTTATTATAACCATTCGATTAATATATCCATAATATTGAAAATGCAGCTTTGAATCGTTTTTAAAATAACATTGCTGCATTAGCAAACCTTGAATAAAAATGACTTGTCCTTTGATTTGGGCCTTGCTCTTTTGCTTATTAAATTATAGATATAACTTTCGTGATATTTTATTGTGATATGCGTTAAAGAAAAGCAAGGATGACCTCCTTGCTTTTCTTGTTAAGGAAGATGGTCTCATGAGTAAAGCTTTAGTTGTTCTATTATTTTTTTTCAGCGTATTTGTTAATGCGAGTGAATGGCAATATACAATAGCTTATGACACTTTTGATCACTCAGAAGCTATCCCTGTGATGTCTTTAGTTGATAATAGTTGGCAAGGGAAATATGAAGCGGGTAATACTGTTACTAGCCATAGCCGATTAACCTTTTCAGCGAGTAAAGATAACTGGAGTATTGGCTTAGCTTCACGTTTCGACTATTTAGTTAAACATAGTAGCGATACGGCATTACTCTTTTATCAGGATAAGCATGATAAAAATTATAACCAAGAGTATAAAGTATCTTTATCTGTGAACCATTTGTTTGCTCGTGGGATATATGCTACTTGGCAACAACAATATAAAAATATCAACTATGATATAACTCTGAATGTGTGGCAAGGGACTCATTTAACTTACGGCACCATAAATGGGCAGGTTAACACTAATCCACAAGGTGATTTACAGGGTAAGTTGTTGGTTGATTATAGCTATAGTAAAGATCTATTGTTTGATCGCCCAGAGCAAGAGTCGGTGTCTTATGGTTATAGTGTTGATATAAAAACCCTATGGCGACCTCACGCTAATATCAGTGTTAAACTGACATTAATTGATGTAATAAATCAGTTCCTATGGAGAGATGTAACTCATACCAAAGTAACTATTGTAAACTCAGAACAAAGAAATAAGGCTGAAGCGTTATTATTAGGTAAAGAAGACTCGATAGATGTGTATCAGCGTTTACCCGTACAGACAACATTAGGCATTTATTATGATTGGAAAAACAGTCAACTAAATACGGGGGCTAAGCAGCTTAATTATCAATGGTACCCTTGGCTTGGTTATCAATATAAGACTAAGGGGATTTGGGGAACTTTAGGTGTTGAATTATTCCCTAGTATTAATGCGTTAAAACTGAATTTAGATAAAAAAAACTGGGGGGTATCATTGATGTTCGATCAGTTAACTGTAGAGAAAGTTAATAGCTTATCAGCTAATTTTTGGGTTACTTTTTAATTATTATTAGATGAATAGCTATTTTTTTCGTTATAATGGCAAAAATAATTATTTTCCTTATTTGTTATGCACCATCACTATCAAGATCTTATTCAGCTTTTTTATAACACTTTTTTCAAAGAGTTCAATACTCGCTTAATTAAAGGGGGTGATGAGCCGCTTTACTTACCAGCAAATAGCTTACCGGAAAGCTGCTTTCCTGAAGCAACAGAGCCTTGTACTTACCATCAAATAATTTTTGCCCGTGGTTACTATGCCAGTGCGTTTCATGAAATATCTCATTGGTGTCAAGCAGGCGAAGCCAGACGATTATTAGAAGATTTTGGTTATTGGTATCAACCGGATGGCAGAAATGAACTAGAACAGAAAAAATTTGAACAAGTTGAAGTTATCCCGCAAGCAATAGAGTGGGCGTTTAATGTAGCCGCACAAAGAAAATTTTATGTATCCTCTGATAACTTAAGTGGATTTCAGGCTGATACAAATAGTTTCAAAAAGAAAGTACTTCAACAAGTTCAGGTGTTTTTAGATAATGACTTTCCTGTTAGAGCCAATCAGTTTATTGAAGCGTTAGCTCAATTTTATAATACGCCATTACCGTTAACGATTGAGAGTTTTTCTAATCTTGAAGAAGAGAGTATATGTTTAAGTTAGGTTTAATTATTAACCCAGTTGCTGGCGTTGGTGGTAGTGTTGCTTTGAAAGGTAGTGATGGTATGGCTATGCATGCATTAGCTTTAGGTGCAGAGCCAAAAGCTAATGCCAGAGCACAAACAGCGTTAAAAGTCTTACAGCCTTATCAAGATGAAATTACTGTGTATACAGTGAATGATCTAATGGGTGAACAAGCGGCGAAAGCATTAGGTTTTCAAGTTAACTTGATTTATAAAACCGATAGTGAACACACAAAGGCAGATGATACAGAGCAATCGGTTGCCGCTTTACTTGCGGAACAGGTTGATATCATTCTTTTTGCTGGCGGTGACGGTACAGCGCGTAATATTGCCAAAGTTGTCACCGAACATGCCACCCAAAGCAAACAAGCACAAATACCTGTTTTAGGTATCCCGGCGGGCTGTAAAATACACTCAGGTGTTTATGCCATCACTCCCATTGCCGCAGGGCGTGTGGTGGAGTTAATGATTACTAAACAGTTAGTCACGTTAACGACAGGTGATATTATGGATATTGATGAATCCTTATTTCGCCAAGGTGTTGTCAAAGCAAAACGCTTCGGAGAAATGCAAATTCCTAGCGAATTACGATACGTACAAGCGGTGAAGTCAGGTGGTAAAGAATCTGATGAATTGGTATTGCACGACATTAGTGAAGATGTGATTGATAAAATGAGTGAAGCAGATGATAGTTTATTTATTATTGGCTCTGGCTCAACAACCGCCTTTTTAATGACGGAGCTTAACCTAGAAAATACCTTGCTTGGTGTAGACTTGGTACAAGATAATAACTTAATCGCGAATGACGTAACCGAGGAAATGTTATGGGAGCAGCTGATGAAAACTAAGCAAAACGAACAAAGTGTGCAGTTGATTATTACCTTAATAGGCGGTCAAGGTCACTTGTTTGGGCGAGGTAATCAACAGTTAAGTCCACGTATCATTAATCATATTATTGAGCAAAAAGGCGGTAAAGAAAATATTACAATTATCGCCACTAAAACCAAATTAACCGCACTTGAAAATAGACCATTAATCAGCGATACCGGTGATGTTAAATTAGATCAAAACTTGTCTGGTTTTATGCCTGTCACTACAGGTTATAGAGATCAGGTCTTATATCCGGTGGCTAGTCCAGTGTAGTCTGTTAACTTTGTCGCGGTATTACCCAATTTATGCATCACAAGTTAAACCAAACGGTATAGACATATTAGAAAATTTTAGAAGAGAGTTTTAAAAAGGTAATTATATGATAAAAAGTTTGCATACAGTCGCTGATGTTTATCAGCATTTAGATAGTTTATTCGATCAAGATATTGATAATGATACTTTATTCGCGAGCAGTTATTTACGTGGTTTGTTTTCATCAGCAGTCTCAGAATTTGCAGATGAACAACAAGAGTTATCAACAGCGATAATTCAATCGGTAAACGATAAACTAGTCAGTGCAAAAACCGAGCTTAGCCCGCAAGATAATGCCATAGTGCAAAATTTTTGGTTGGTTTTACAGCAAGCGATGTTAAATTAATTAAGAAGCTAAATAACGGTAGGAAACTTTATGGCACACGAGCTGTTGTCTGAGCAGGAAATAAAACAGCAACGAGAAACACAGTTAATTACTCGGTTAAAAGCAAACAATGATGCTGCTTTTGAGCAGCTAGTACAAGGCTATAGTGATAATATGTATGCTATTTGTTGCCGTTACTTTTCTTGTCGTGATGACGCACAAGAGTGTTTACAAAAAGCCTTTATTCAAGTTTTTCAACATATAGACACTTTTAAAGAAGAAAGCCAATTAGCCACTTGGTTACATCGTATTACCGTAAACTGTGCGTTAATGCAGCTAAGAGCTCAACAGCGACAAAGAAATATATCACTTGAAGTTTGTTCATTTGATATTACCCTCCTAAATGATTTCTCCCAGCACTATAATAGCTTTGGCGAACGTACTGTGTTTGCCGATAGTGAGGGCAATAATATTGAAGCTCTATTTGAAAAAGAAGAATTGAAAGCCAATCTATCTTCACTTATTTTTCTGTTACCGGAGAAATACTGTAACGTTTTATTGCTTCGTGACATCCAAGAGTTAAGTACGAAAGAAAGTGCTCATATATTAGCAATATCAGAATCGGCGGTAAAAACTCAGTTACACAGAGCAAGGTTGCTATTAAAAGCGATGGTGACAGCGCAAAACAAGACTAATCACATTACAAATAACAGATTAGGAGGGTATATCAATGATTAAACGCTTAATGACTAAATATGTTCCTGGCATGTTAACGTGCGAAGAAGTTGATAGTTTTTTGTATGATTTTCATCATAGTAATTTGCCTTTTAGTCAACAACTGAAATTTAAAATGCATATTGCTATGTGCAGTGAATGTAAGGCTTATTTAGAAGGTTATAGAAATACTATCAGACTCTCTAAAGAAGCTTTTTTTCTTGATAAAAATAGTATTAATAATGACATGCTTTCACCGTCGATAGAAAAAGTACCAGAAGAGTTAATGAGCGCTATTTTAAGTGTAAGAAAGTCAGTTCCAACTGATAAAGTAAAGAATAAAGACAAGGATTAAGGCATGCTAACTAGCCAGTTAGAAATCATTAAGCAGGGGCAAGACTATCTTAATACCCTAATAAATAACAATAATAATACGGACTATCGTAAAGTGCTCTCACCGTTATTTATTAGCTCTGCGGGGGCACATATGCGCCATATTATTGATCATTATTTAGCGCTTATTGCTGGCTTGCCATTAGGTAAGGTTGATTATGATGTTAGGCACCGCAATTCTGAAGTAGCGCTAGAGCCTAAGTTAGCCTTGGATAAATTAACACAAATTTCATATTGGCTTAAATCGTTAGCAAGTACTGATTTAACGCGAGCTTTAATTTTATCGACAGAAATCTCAGTACATGAAAAAAATGTGCAATCAGTACCTACATCGTTAGCACGTGAGTTGGTTTTTGCTGGTAGCCATGCGGTGCATCATTATGCAATGATTGCACAAATTGCTCAGCAACAAAAAATAGTGTTGCCTAGCTGTTTTGGTATAGCCCCTGCTACTGCAACTTATCTAAGAAAAGCATAATTATTCCCGCAAAGTTATCCTTTGTACGCTAAATATTCAGCCTTGTTATCGCCCAAATATAGCTTTAATAATTTTTTGGGCGCGCTAGGTAAATGAACACTTAATAGTAAACCGGGGGTTTGGTTAAAGTTAGTGTCGATAGCCATACAATGAAAATTAGCACCAAGTTTATGATATTGCTTAAGCAATACTGGTATATCTTTACCATCTTCCTCTATAGCGCTAATTATTGCCGATAGCCCCTCTAGTTCAACAGTATTCTTCTCTATAAACTGAGTTACTTCAGGGTGTAGCTGTCCACTAAAGGCTGTTTTTGCCGTTACACCTACCGAGGCCTTCACCATGGTCTTTTCCATAATGGCAACTGAGCGAGGATCATATTGTTTACTTAAGGATACTGTTCCGTAAAAGGTGCGATATCTTGGGTTTTGACAAACATAGGCGCCGATACCTTTCCAAAGTAATAATAAGCTATGATAGCTTTTTTGTTCGCTGGCAATAATAAAAGAACGGCCCATTTCCAAACAAGGTTGTTGCTGGCTAATAAAGTCGGTATTAAAGTTAAACATTTGTGACAGATACAGTTGTTCTAAACCGCCTTGCTTTTGTAGTATATCTGTTTGGCCAATACGATAAGCACCGGTAATTTGATTGTTATCATTATCATAAATAAATAGATGCATATAGGTGGCATCAAATTTATCGGTGTCGTATGGTTCACCACTGCCTTCATCTAGATCTCGGAAAGTTAACTCACGTAAACGCGCTATTTCATTTACACAGTTTGGTATTTGTTTTTGATAACCGTAGTAAACAGCGTAATGCTTAAAGGATAATAAATGTTGTTTTTCTGGCAATAGGTCTAATTCAGATATTATTAAAGCACTATCGGTTTTATCAGCGACCGGGCTTATCGATGTTTTAACATCGTCTTTTGGCCAGGGTTGAAAATACTGTTGATCATTTAAGTAACACTGTAGCCTTAATAGCTTGTTTTTCATTTCACTGTTGTTAAAGGGGGTTAAATGCTTTGGCGTAATTAAGTTGTTGGCGCTCAACGTGATTTGATGATTTTGTAATTTAAACATTTCTCGCGCTAGCATCAATAAGCGAAAGCGATAATAAACTCGTCCCAAACGGTGAAATAGTGCTGAGTTAGTACCAGAAATAAATATTGGTAAAATAGGCGATTGCGTTTTGTTCGCTATATTTACGGCTAAGCGATTCCAATGACCATCGGTAATTTGTTTGTGTTCCTTTTGGTAAAAAGATACTCGACCGGCTGGGAAAATCACCAACAAACCATCGTTTTCGACATGCCGGTAACATTGCTTAATGGCGGTTGTATTGATTGCTGCTTTAGGTTTTAAAGGGTTGGCAAAAATAAAATACTCATTTATTTCTTTAAACACTTTAAGCGCAATGTTTGCCATCACTTTGGTATCTTTTCGGTAATTCGTTAATAGATTAGCAATAATGACGCCTTCAACCATGCCATAAGGATGATTACAAACAACAATACATTTACCTGTTTTTGGGATTTTTTTAACTAGCTTATCCACAGATAAAATGCTCACTCCCAACGCATTTAATAACTTTTCTGAAAAATCTTGTTTGTCTAGGCCTGAAAAATTTTGTTCTTTATAAAGATTGTTGAGTTTTTTTATGCCAAGTAATTTATCTAGCATAGGCGCGAGAAAATTTAACATTTTACCTGAAGTAGTTTTTGGTGAAAAAGCAGCAAGGCTGATATGTGATAAAGGTATAGCTTTAGTGTTCGCTAGTATTGAGCTTGGTGTGTTTTCAGCTTGGGTACTACTCATGTTATCTTCCCGATCAAATCAAGTTAGTATTGCTATTTTAAACAATCTATAACACTTGGATGATACTAAGTAAGTAAAGGTTACAATTATTTTATGTAACTAATCGCTTACTGTCATTAGTGTGGTTTGTTAATCGAGGATTTCTTGTCTAAAGTTAAAATAGATAGGATTATGTGACCGTTGGAATAATTCTCTGCTGTCACGAGATTAGTGAATTGACACGTTGACTTTACTTTTTATTTGGTAAATTTTCTGTCACCGCTTTTTTGATACAGTATGCGATTCATCGTGACTCACATATTCTTTATTTTTATGGTTCATTAGTTTTTGAACACTTGCATGAACTAGGTTATGACCAACTACATAGCAATTAAGACCAATAGTACAAAAAACGCAGGGCAGTAACTTATGTTCGAGCTTTTTCATGGAATTATCTTCTTTTATTGACTCACATAATAATATTAGACCGTGATCTTGGGTTTATATTTCACTCCTTTACTCGTTATACTTTTCGCCTAACGATATCGCGAATAACAAAACGATTTGGACTTAAGTTAAATAACATCTCGTTACTAACGGAGTACGGGGTACCGCATAAATCAGCGGTTAAAATGTCGGCGGCTAAAGGGGCCGAACATAAACCGCGCGCACCAAAGCCCATCATAACATAAAGGTTTTTAACCACAGGTGCAGCTTGATTATATTTCCAGTTTTTATCTTTAGCCAAGTGTGGGTATGTCTCTATATGTTTTTGAATATCAGGCATCGCGCCCACCATAGGCATATGATCTGGTGTCATGCAGCGAAGTCTTGCTTTACTGCTAGATATGTCTTGCTTAGTCCAATTCACTTCCTTAGCTAATTCAGGTAAGCAACTAGAGAGCATGTTTAGATTGAATTCATCATCTTCTTTTGTTGCAGTATTGCTAGTATTGTTTTTCTTAAAAGTTGCCCCTATACAATGAATATCTTGGTGCTCAGAAGAACTACAGGTAGGGGTTAAATACCCTTTATGACAAATAACCGTGGATAATGCGTTAATCCTATTGTTAGTTTTCATCGAGGTTACTTGCCCTTGCACAGAGGTAAAGGGCAGTTGTTTAATAAAGTCGATGTTAATAATTTCTGCACCACCACATACCACTAGCACACTGGCATCAAAATTACCCTTGTTAGTGATTAACCGCCAGTGAACTTGCTCTTTTTGTGTATTATCTTCAATTGACGGTACTTGTTCTATTTTATTGACCAAAACATCAGTGTTAACTTTTAACCTACCTGTGGCAATGGCAGCATTAATCATTTGTTTAACAAGTGGCTGAGGAGATATCCAACCAGCATTTGGCATAAATAAACCGCCATTATTTAACGTGACGTTTGCTATTTTACTGGCCTGCTCAGCGGCAACTTTATGAATAAGTTCTTTTGGCCAAGTGGCAAGTTCGATAAATTTTTCTTGGCGTTTTACTATTGCTTCCTTATAGGCTATTTCTAGTAAGCCACACCAACTATGTGGAAAATTGAATCCTTGCTCAGAAACTTCTTTATAAAGCGCTTTAGCTCGCCAAAAGGATTGTTGATAAAATAAACTAATATCGTCATCTTGTTGATGTAATAGCGGATATAGCGCGCCAATAGCATTACTTGATGCACCTTGGGCTAGTGCATTGTCTTTGCAATATAAAGTAACCTTTATGCCTTGTTTGGTTAATGCATAGGCAGCACAGGCGGAAGCGATTCCACCACCGATAATGCTGACGTGTTGCGGTTTTACTATTTTTGGCCTTAATTTATAGCCAGGTTCATACTCAATATTAATATCATTAAATTGCTCTGAGTATGGCGTACCATCACGTTGAAAATTTAATTTTGTTGTGTTATTCATAGGTTTAGTTAATATTACTTAGCTTATGTTGGGATATTTTACGATAATTATTGATTGAGATCAGAGATATTAAATTCTTTTTAGTTAAATATCGTAGATATTCTGTTGTTAAAAATATAATATAGCGTACATGTGTACGCTGATTTACTAAGTTAGTTAGCTAGTAATATCAGTTTGGGGGCTAAGTTAAGTATATGCCCAGTTTTTGAAATTTTCTTATTATAGTAATGGTTATTTAAATGAAACGTGTAGTGATCACCGGTATCGGTATAGTCTCAAGCATTGGTAATAATGCAGAAGAAGTTTTAGCTTCATTAAAATCAGGAAAATCAGGTATAACTCACTCGGAAAGTTTTGCTGAGCAAGGCTTAAAAAGTAATGTTTGGGGTAAGCCAGATATTAATATTAAAGATCACATTGATCGTAAAGCACTACGCTTTATGGGTGATGCAGCCGGTTATGCTTATATTGCGATGGAACAAGCCATTAGTGATGCAAAATTAACGGATGAACAAGTCTCAGATGTTCGTACCGGTATTGTAGCTGGCTCTGGTGGTGCATCTTCAGCAAACATAGTTGCTTCATCAGATACCCTTCGAAATCGTGGTATTCGTCGTGTAGGTCCTTATGCTGTCCCTAAAACTATGAGCAGTACAGTTTCGGCATGTTTAGCAACACCTTATAAAATTAAAGGTGTTAATTACTCCATCAGTTCAGCTTGTGCAACTAGTGCACATTGTATTGGTAATGCTATGGAGCTTATTCAACTTGGTAAGCAAGATATTGTTTTTGCTGGCGGTGGTGAAGAAGTTGATTGGTCATTAGCTATGATGTTTGATGGTATGGGCGCATTATCTGCAGGTCGCAATGATACTCCTGAATTAGCCTCACGTACTTATGATGCCAACAGAGATGGTTTTGTTATTTCTGGTGGCGGCGGTATGGTGGTAGTTGAAGAGCTAGAACACGCACTTGCCCGTGGCGCACATATTTATGCTGAAGTCGTTGGCTATGGCGCAACATCTGATGGTTACGATATGGTCGCTCCAAGCGGTGAAGGTGCAGTACGTTGTATGCAACAAGCTATGCAAGGAGTAACTGGCGAAATCGATTATTTAAATACTCACGGGACTTCTACTCCTGTAGGTGATGTTAAAGAACTCGGCGCTATTCAAGAGTTGTTTGGTGAAAAATCGCCAGCGATTAGCGCAACTAAGGCAATGACTGGCCATGCATTAGGTGCGGCTGGTGTTCATGAAGCTATTTACTCAATCTTAATGATGGAAAATAACTTTGTTGCGCCATCAATTAATATTGAAGAGTTAGATGAACAAGCACAAGGTTTAGATATTGTTACTGAAAAGCGTGACGTTGAGCTTAATTTAGTTATGTCTAACAGTTTTGGCTTTGGTGGCACTAACGCGACTTTAGTGATGCAGAAGTATAAAGGTTAATTATTAATTATTAACTGTTAACGTTGAGCTACGAACCCTAAGTTTCGATCGCTAAATTCTGAAATAAGCCATGTGAGGTAAATTAACCTACATGGCTTTTTTATGATAAGTAAACTGAGTACAATAGGTTAAACTTTCAAGCCATCTAATGATTTTAAGTATCAATGAAAATACTTTTCGATGAAAATATGCCTTACGCTAAAGAGTTTTTTAGTGACCTAGTCGTCAAAGATACCGAATTAGTGCCTTTTTCTGGGCGAGATTTATCCCCTGAGCAAGTACTTGATGCCGATGTATTATTGGTACGTTCAATTACTCAGGTTAACGAAGCGCTATTAGATAAAAATAAAAGACTAACCTTTGTAGGTACTGCCACAATAGGTACAGATCATATAGATCAAATTTACCTTGCTGAACGGGATGTTACTTTTCATTCAGCCCCTGGCTGTAATGCGGTATCAGTTGCCGAATATGTTATTAGTGCTTTAGTTGTTTTAGCTGAGCGATATTTATTCCATTTAACTAAGCTTAGCGTTGGAATTGTTGGTGGCGGTAACACAGGCACTCGTTTAAGTGAAAAATTATCAGCGTTAGGTATTCAATATAAAATTTGTGATCCGCTACTTGAGTGTGACATTAATGATACAAGGGAGTTTGTATCATTAGAAGAGGCGCTTGAGTGTGATGTGATTTCATTACATGTACCTAAAGTCATGGATGGTGAAAACCCTACCTATCATTTACTTGATGAAACCCGATTAAATAATTTAAACGATGAGCAAATATTGATCAGTGCTTGTCGTGGTGAAGTAATCGATAATCACGCTTTACTTGCGCTAAAAAAATCAGGCCATGGGGTGAAGTTAGTCTTAGATGTCTGGGAAGGTGAACCTGCGGTGTTAACACCTCTAATAGCCTATACAGAAATAGCTACACCCCATATAGCTGGTTATAGCTTAGAAGGAAAAGCTCGTGGTACAGAAATGCTATATCAGGCATTATGTCAGCATATAAATATTGAGCCTGTATGTCAGTTAAAAACACTTTTACCTGCAGCAAGTATTTCATCTGTAGAGTTAAATCAAGAATTTAATGAAATAGTACTAAACCAGTTAGTAAAAATGGTTTACGATGTCAGACGTGACGATGCTATTTTTCGTCAACAATTATCAAGTCAAGGTTTCGATGCTCTTAGAAAAAACTACCCTATTCGAAGGGAATTTTCAGCAGTGCAAGTAACTTTGTCATTTAACGCCTGTAGCGGTGTGCCACACCGCTTAGGTTTCAGTAGAGCTTAGATATTAATAAAAACTACTTAATTTAAACAAAAGTAAAGAGAGAGGATCATGGCACAAAAATTTGATGTATGCATACTTGGCGCAACTGGGCTAGTTGGCAAAACCATTATGGAAATTTTAGCAGAAAGAGATTTCCCAATTAATAAACTATATCCATTAGCAAGTGCTCGCTCTGCTGGTGAATTTATTGAATTTAATGGCGAAAGCATTGAAGTGCTTGATGCAGATAATTTTGATTGGAGCCAAGCACAAATTGGTTTCTTCTCTGCTGGTGGCTCTACCTCCGCAAAATATGCACCTATTGCAGGCGATGCTGGCTGCATTGTTATTGATAATACCTCAGAGTTTCGTTATGACGACGATATTCCATTAGTTGTACCAGAAGTTAACCCACAAGCATTAGGCGAATACCGTAATCGCAATATTATTGCTAATCCTAATTGTTCTACCATTCAAATGATGGTGGCATTAAAGCCTATTTATGATGCGGTAGGAATTAGCCGTGTTAATGTGTGTACTTATCAGTCAGTTTCTGGCGGTGGTAAAGCCGCAATGGATGAGTTGGCCAAGCAAACGGCTGACTTATTAAGTGGTAAGCCAGTTGAAACTAAAAACTTTTCACGCCAAATAGCGTTTAACGTTATTCCACAAATTGATGTGTTTCTTGAAAATGGATATACCAAAGAAGAAATGAAAATGGTATGGGAAACGAAGAAAATATTATGTGATGATAATGTTTTGGTTAACCCTACAGCTGTTCGTGTGCCAGTATTTTTTGGTCACGGTGAAGCTTTACACATTGAGACTAACTCACCTATTTCTGCGGAAGAAGTTAAAGAACTATTAGCGCAGGCTCCGGGGTTGGTCGTTTGTCATAAAGACGAAGACTTCCCAACACAAATTAGTGATGCAAGTGGTAAAGATGAAACTTTTGTTGGTCGTATACGCGAAGATATTAGCCATAATTGTGGCATAAATATGTGGATAGTGGCCGATAACGTGCGTAAAGGTGCGGCAACAAATAGCGTTCAAATTGCTGAATTATTAGTAAAAGAACACTTAAGCTAGCTAAGTTCTTTAGTTAAAGAAAGCTTAAGAAATCTAAAAACTCGTCGTTAACATTAGTAAACATGTTAACGACGAGTTTTTTTGTTATATTTCTCAAAATATTAAGTAATCTTTTTTGAATTTGGTATCATTATTTATTCACTCATTTCAGACTTATACCAAATGAAAAAATGAATGAGTCAATTCAGAGCTATGTCAGGGAAGTTAGAATAAGCAAAATTTGTGCGTATATAGCCGTTCTATATCAAACAAATTTGTGACATTATCGTTTTCCTGACAAGCTCCCAAAGGCGAGTTTAAAAGGTTTATATGCTGTGTTATTGGTTTCGACAAGGGAATAACCATTCTCTTCAATCAATGCCTTGCCTCTAAACCTTTTAACTCTCGCTGAATGGTCTATTCATTTCTTCAATTGGTATTATATAAGATGGAATGAATTTTGCTTTAGATTGTGGAGTTATCTATCGCCCTAATATTGTCAAATAACTGACAAATAGCTAATTTTATGGAAAATATTAACTAGGAAAACTGCAATGCAAAAAATTTTACGCCTGTGCCTATGGCAGGTTGTTCTTGGCATATTAACCGTTAGTGTATTCTCTATTAGTACGCTATCTACAAGCGGACCTGCTTTTTCACAAGAAGTACCAACACAAGAACGTGGCATTCGTATGCGCGGACCTAAAAGTACCGATGTTTTCCCTTATGATAGATATGGGCCAATTGCCCAAAGAGATACATTATGGAAAATAGCATTAACGGTTCGCCCGGATAGCCGCTTAAGTGTTTACCAAGTAATGCAAGCCTTGTATCAAGCTAACCCTAATTCATTTGTTGATGGTAATTTTAACCATTTGGTCCAAGGACAATATTTAAAAATTCCATCATTTGATCGCATGATGTCTGTAAATAAAAGTGTTGCAAGACAGAAGTCTAGTCAAGATGATAAAGTTTGGCAGAAAAAACAGCCTAAAAAAGTAGTTAAAAAGGCTCTTGAAGCTCAAAACCCTAGCGTTAACAAAAAAGATTTAGATACTGTAAAGGTTGAAATAAACGATCAACTTCAAAAAATTGATGTTGAGCAGCAAAAGCGTTTAGAAAACATCCAAAATGATGTGTTAGATTCTATCGATGGTTTACAAGCAATTTTAAAAGAAAATGAAGACTTACGTCATCGCTTAACTTCATTTAACAGCCAATTAGGTATTATGCAAAAAGAGGTTGCTAAGGGAAAGGAAATTAAGCTGCAAATGGATGAAATGATCAAACTGCAGCAAGCATTGTTAGAAAAAGCACAAGCACGAGAGCAAGAGTTATTATTAGAAAAACAGCAAACAGAATTAGAAAAAGATAATATATTTTCAAGCTTATGGTTTATTGTTTTAATGGCAACTTTACCCGCTATTTTAATATTGTTAGTTGTTGCTCTCATCTTTAAGCGACGAAAAATAGAGACAGCTCCTTCTGAAAGTAAAGCGAAGAAAAAATCTAAAATAGTCTCAAAAGAGCCTGAGGCTGTTATTGATGAAATAGATGAATTATCTTTAGAAGATGAGTTATCTCTTGATGATGAGTTATCTTTAGAAGATGAACTGTCTCTTGATGATGAATTATCAATCGACATACTTGAGGGAGATATGGGTAGTGAAGATGATGTTATTCATCTTGATGATGATGATGGCGATGATTTGGATGATCTTGATGATTTAGAAGATATTTTATTAGATAATGATCTTGAAGGAGGAGAGTTAGATCAAGATGCACTTGACTCTTTATTAATGGAAGATGAAGAGCCATTAGCAAGTGAAGAACCGGAAATTGAAGAAAATGAAGCGTTAGTCAATGATCAACTTGATCAAAGCGATCTTGATGACTTACTTGGCGATCTTGGTGACGATGAGTTAGTTGTTGAAAATGAGGAGCTATCAAGTCTTGAAGAAGTGAATATCGATGATGCATTAATGGCTGCAGATGTAGAAGAGTTATCAGCAGATGATACAGCGCAAACCGAAATTACCGATCCGGATGATATAGATGCCTTACTGGAATCAATGGAAGTTGATGAAACGCCTGTAGCGGAAGAAGCTCCGTCAGCCGAAGAGAAGCCATTAGCCGAAAACAAGCCCCTAACAGACGATAATGCACAAGCTGAAATAACTGACCCTGATGATATTGATGCCTTGCTTGAATCAATGGCGACAGATGAAGCGCCGTCAGCCGAAGAGAAGCTATTAGGCGAAGACAAACCACCAACAGATGATAATGCACAAGCTGAAATAACTGACCCTGATGATATTGATGCCTTACTGGATTCAATGGAGATGGATGAAACGCCGTCAGCCGAAGAGAAGCCGTCAGCCGAAGAGAAATCAACAGACGATAATGCACAAGCTGAAATAACAGACCCTGATGATATTGATGCCTTGCTTGAATCAATGGCGATGGATGAAACCCCGTCAGCCGAAGAGAAGTCATTAGCCGAAAACAAGCCCCCAACAGACGATAATGCACAAGCTGAAATAACTGACCCTGATGATATTGATGCCTTACTGGATTCAATGGCGATGGATGAAACGCCTGTAACTGAAGAAACGCCGTCAGCCGAAGAGAAATCAACAGACGATAATGCACAAGCTGAAATAACCGACCCTGATGATATTGATGCCTTGCTTGAATCAATGGCGATGGATGAAACCCCGTCAGCCGAAGAGAAGCCATTAGCTGAAAACAAGCCCCCAACAGACGATAATGCGCAAGCTGAAATAACAGACCCTGATGATATTGATGCCTTGCTTGAATCAATGGCGATGGATGAAACCCCGTCAGTCGAAGAGAAGCCATTAGCCGAAAACAAGCCCCCAACAGACGATAATGCACAAGCTGAAATAACCGACCCTGATGATATAGATGCCTTACTGGATTCAATGGCGATGGATGAAACGCCGTTAGCCAAAGAGAAGCCATTAGCCGAAGACAAACCACCAACAGACGATAATGCACAAGCTGAAATAACCGACCCTGATGATATAGATGTCTTGCTTGAATCAATGGCGATGGATGAAACGCCGTCAGACAAAGAGAAGCCATTAGCCGAAGACAAACCACCAACAGACGATAATGCACAAGCTGAAATAACCGACCCTGATGATATTGATGCCTTACTTGAATCAATGGCAATGGATGAAGCTCCTGTAGCGGAAGAAACGCCGTTAGCCGAAGGGAAATCAACAAACGATAAAACTCAAGAAAAAATTATCGAAGAAATAGTTGAGACAGAACAAATAGAAAGCGAGAATAAGACCAAGATTGAAAATTTGACTGAAGAATATGTAGCACCTCTTCTTGCTATTGATTTTAGTGATATTTTAGCGAAATCAGCGGAGTCAGAGCTAACAGAGTTAGTAGCTTCAGAAGAAAGTGTAGTTGAAGAAGATTTTGATATTGGTGATGACTTAGCTGAGGGGGCGTTTGATGAAGATACACTTACGGAGTTATTAAATGATAAACCTACAGAGCATCTTGTCGAATTAACACCTGACTTTTCCGATCAAAATGTTCTTGCCGATTTACTTAATGATAATGATGATAGTAGCAATAACAGCCAAGTATCGGAAGCAACTGAAATAAATGATATTCAAGAATTAGACAGTTTAGATTTTGATGAACTATTAGCAAATATTGAAGAAGAGTCTAGTGTTGCTAATCAGTCTGTTGACTTCAATGAAAGCTTAGACGTTGGTGATGATGTTGCGCTTGCTCTTGCAGGTTTTGACAATCACGCTTCAAAGACTAGTCTGAATGAAAACAAAGAAACAATTGAAAATGAGCAAAGCTTTCTTTCTGTAGATTCTTTGCTGTCAGACAGTCAAGATGACGTTAGTTATGATGAACCTTATGATAAAGCTAATATTGATGTTGGTTTAAATGAATTTCCAGAGTTTACCAATGACGTTAATCAGATTGACGTAGATATTGATGAAAATGGTATGGCTGCCAAGCTAGATTTAGCAAAAATTTATATAGAAATTGGTGATCAAGACAATGCACATGCGATTTTACAAGAAGTTGTCAAGCAGGGAGACACTCAGCAACAAGTGATGGCTCAAGAGTTGTTAGATAACTTATAGTTAATAGCCAAATTAGGTTAAAATTTGAATGTTAGGGGCTTCGAGTGAATCACCTATAAAGAGCCTTTATTTTAAGGGGGATTCCCTTAAAAAGAGACGTAAACATAACAAGCGTTGGCATAGAGTAATAAAATAATAGATAATGCGCCACATAATTTGTAGGTTGGTATAAGTCCATCAGGGCTGCGTTTGAAGAGGTTTACATGCGTTATGCGTTAGGTGTTGAATACGACGGGAGAAATTATTGCGGTTGGCAGCGACAAAAGAATGTCATTGGTGTTCAGCAAAAGGTTGAACAGGCGCTCTCAAAAATTGCTAATGAATCTATAGAAGTTATTTGCGCTGGTCGTACAGATACAGGTGTAAATGCTACTAACCAAGTTATTCACTTTGATACGAGTAAAATTCGTAAAGATACAGCGTGGACTTTAGGCGTGAATACTCATCTACCAAGTGATATAGTAATCACTTGGGTTAAAGCCGTTAATGATGAGTTTCATGCTCGTTTTACTGCTACAGCCAGGCGTTATCGTTATATTATTTATAATAACAGGTTGCGCCCTGCTATTTTAAGTTATGGTATTAGCCACCACCACTTCCCTCTCAATGAAAAATTAATGCATGAAGGGGCACAGTATCTTATTGGAAAAAATGATTTTACCTCATTTCGTACGGTTCACTGTCAATCTCATTCACCAATTCGTACTATTATTCATTGTGATATATCTCGGCAAGGTGATTATATTATTGTAGATGTTAAGGCAAATGCATTTTTACATCATATGGTACGAAATATAGTAGGAAGTTTGATGAGAGTAGGGCAAGCACAAGAATCCCCCGCTTGGATAAAAGAAGTACTTGAACATAAAAACCGTTGTTTAGCTGGGGTAACAGCGCCACCTGAGGGGCTATATTTTGTTGAGGTTGATTACCCGCAGGAATTTGACTTACCTAAAAGGCCTTTTGGACCACTTTTTTTAAGTTAATTAAACTTTCAGGTATTTAAATAACAAGCCCGACCAGTTTTTTATATAAAACATAGGTTAAAGTGTGCTTTAATTAACGGTTAAATTAGCATTCTTTTTAAAATTGATTATTGAAGTGATAATTCTCACTGAAAAGTTGATTTGTATTCGTTGCAATAGGCAAAAAAAAAATTATGAGCTGGATAGAAAAAATTCTCCCAAAAGCAAAATCTACCCAAAAACGCAATATCCCTGAAGGCGTTTGGAGTAAATGTTCTGCATGTAATGCAGTTTTATATAAAGTTGAACTAGAGCGCCAAATCTCTGTTTGTCCTAAATGTGATCATCATATGCGCATTAGTGCTCGTAAACGCATTGATAGCTTCCTTGATCAAGACAATAGACAAGAGCTCGGTGAAGAGTTTGAAGCACAAGATATTTTAAAATTTAAAGATTCAAAGCGTTATAAAGATAGATTAAGTGCCGCTCGTAAAAATACGGGTGAGAAAGATGCATTAGTTGTAATGAAAGGGGAACTTCATGGCATGCCAGTGGTTGTTGCTGCATTTGAATTTGCATTTTTAGGCGGCTCTATGGCCTCTGTTGTTGGTGCGCGTTTTGTAAAGGGTGTCGAATATTGCCTTGAGCATAATATACCTTTTATTTGCTTCTCGGCTAGTGGTGGTGCGCGTATGCAAGAAGCCCTATTTTCATTAATGCAAATGGCTAAAACTAGTGCAGCATTAGCTAAAATGAGCGAAAAGGGTTTACCTTATGTTTCTGTGTTGACCGATCCTACTATGGGTGGTGTTTCGGCAAGTCTAGCTATGTTAGGTGATATTAATGTTGCAGAGCCTAAAGCATTAATTGGTTTTGCTGGACCTCGTGTGATAGAGCAAACAGTTCGTGAAAAGTTACCTGAAGGATTTCAGCGTAGTGAATTTTTACTAGAAAAAGGTGCGATTGATATGATCGTTGATCGCCGTAACATGCGTGAAACTTTAGCACGCATGTTAGGAAAGTTTATGGGTCAAACTAGCCCTCTTTCAGAAAGCTAAGTAAATAACAAAGCTATGTTATTTACTTAGCTTTGTTAAATAAAACACAAACAATAGAGCAATAAATGCTACAAAATACTTCAAGCCACTCTAAAGGATGTAAAGATCTTAACGAGTGGCTTTGTTATTTAGAAACACTTCATAATACCGAAATAGACTTGGGCTTATCCCGTATCGGCCAAGTTGCTAAACGGTTGAGTATTAACTTTGACTTCGCGCGTGTTATTACTGTCGCCGGTACTAATGGCAAGGGAACTACTTGTGCCTTTTTGGAAAATGCTCTTCTTGAAGAAAATATTCATGAACTAGCGTTAACTGTTGCGGTGTATTCTTCACCTCATATTGAGCGTTTTAATGAAAGGTTGCGAATAAATAAAATAGATGTTGGTGATCAATATTTTATTACTGCTTTTGAGCAAATAGAGTTAGCAAGAGCTGAAATATCATTAAGTTACTATGAATTTACAACTTTAGCTGCTTTTATTGTATTGATGGAGGTGAAGCCGAACATCATTATTCTCGAGGTAGGGCTTGGCGGACGCCTCGATGCAACAAATATTATTGATGCAGATGTAGCGGTGGTTACTACTATTGATTTAGACCATCAAAGCTTTTTAGGAAATGATAGAGAGACAATCGGCTTTGAAAAAGCAGGTGTTTTTCGTGCTAATCAGCATATTATTATTGGTGATACCGATGCTCCTAATTCCGTCATTAGCTATGCTGAAGAGGTGAATAATTCTATTGTTAAAGTACCTCCTAAAGCAGTAATAAATAAAATAAAAATTCGTGAAAAAGACTTCACAATAATCGAGCCTAGCATTGGTAAAAATCAAGGTTTGTGGCAATGGCAGTATACAGGTGTTAATGATGAAGCTATTCTCTTGGAAGGTTTAATTAGTACTCATATTCCTCGAGATAACGTTGCCACTGCACTGATGGTGTTAACGCAACTTGGCATTAGGTTAACAACAGATAAAGTTAATGCGTTAATAACAAAAACTAAAGTTGCAGGTCGAACTGAATTATTTATCAAGTGTGGGGGAGATGATTGTGATGTTATGCTTGATGTTGGCCATAACCCTCATGCAGGGCGATATTTAGCAAAACAATTAGCTCAGTTTAAACAGCATAATAAATATCGGCGAATAATAGCTGTTGTTGCTATGTTAGCAGATAAAGATATTAATAATACTTTACAACCCTTTCATAACGTAATTGATGAGTGGTATATAGCGCCGTTAACTGTGCCAAGAGCAGCATCAGTTGAGGTTATGGCTGCAGAGTTAGCTAGCTTTACTAAATCGATCAATTGCTTTGACAATATCATTCAAGCATTTAAAATAGCGAATACAAAAACGCAATCAACCGACTTGATTCTTGTTTTTGGTTCTTTTTATACTGTTGCTGAAGTTAGGCGATTATTGGTTTAAGCTGGTTAACATTACCCCTATTTGATTGGAGCATCACTTGTCTACACCGTTTCAAAATCGCCTTGTTGGCACTATTATAGTTGCTGCTGCTGCCATCATTTTTTTACCTAATTTACTTGATGGTAAAAAAGAATCAAATCAAACTGATTTTGAGCAAATACCACCAATTCCCAGTTTTACCGGAAAAATGACTAAAAAGCCTTTTCCAGAGCAAAAGTTAGTTATAAAAGATAAAGAAACAGTCTTCAATGAACAAGCACAAGACGATTTTTTGAAAAAAAATGCTACTACTAAGAGCAAGGTACAAAATATCAGTAAAACCAATATTCCAGCAGTAGACAATAAGATAATAAAAGCGAATGTTAAAAAAACGAAAATAACTCCGGCTACAAAGACTAAAAAGGTTGTTGCTAACACTCCTTTAAATGTGAAAAGTAAATCGTCAATAAGTAAACCAATATTAGGCCAAAAACCACCAATAGCGGTTAATAGAGAAGCTTGGGTAATTCAACTTGGTAGTTTTAAGCATAAAAGTAACGTTGTTGAGTTAGTGACTAAACTGAAAAATAATGGCTATACCGTTTTTACTAAACCGATTAAAACAAAGCAAGGTGCTTTAACTAAGGTCTTTGTTGGGCCTGAATTAATTAAAGCTGCACTGATTAAAAAAATACCAGCGTTAAAAAAACTGACCAATGTACAAGGAAAAGTAGCGCGTTTTTACCCAACAAAATAACTTATACCAATTCCATTAAATTTATTCCCACCTCAGAGCTATGTCAGAGAAGCTATAACAAATAACACTTGTGCAGGTATAGTCATTTTATATCTAACAAATTTGTGCAGTTATTGCTTTTCTGACAAGCTCCCAAGGGTTAGTTTAAAAAGCTTAAATACTGCGTTATTGATTTTGACAAGGGAATAACCATTCTCTTCAATCAATGCCTTGCCTCTAAGCCTTTTAATTCTCGCTGAGTGGGAAGTAACTTAGTGGACTTGGTATTACTTTTATTAAAAAACTTAAGTATTTTTACTTTTATTCTGATAGAATGCGCGCCTCTAATCAATGAGAAACTTAAAACATGGTTTGGATAGATTACGCCATCTTGGCAGTTATAGGTATATCAACGTTAATTAGTTTGGCACGCGGCTTTGTTAAAGAAGCAGTCTCACTAGTTATCTGGATAAGTGCCTTCTTTATTGCCAGTACTTTTTACGCCAATCTAGCCAACCTTCTTACCACTATTTCCGATCAAACCTTGCGAAATGCTGCCGCGATCGCGATCTTGTTTATCACTACCTTAATACTGGGTGCTCTTGTTAATTACCTAATAGGTCAATTAGTAAGTAAAACCGGCTTGTCAGGTACAGATCGTGTGCTAGGGCTAGTTTTTGGCGCTCTACGTGGCGTGTTAATTATCAGCGCTGTGCTATTCTTTATGGATGCTTTTACTGGAGCTGCAACAAGTGATTGGTGGAAAAGTTCACAACTAATACCTGAGTTTAGGTTAGTTGTTGAGTGGTTTTTTGAGTATCTCAAGCAATCATCAAGTTTTCTAACTTAGTCTTTTTATTTAATTAAGCTTAACTAAGTTTTAAGCGGAGAAAAATTCATGTGTGGTATTGTTGGTATTGTTGGTAAAACTCCGGTTAATCAATATTTGTATGACGGGTTGACCGTGTTACAGCATCGCGGACAAGATGCTGCGGGTATTGTAACTATTCATAACAATACTTTTCGTCTTAGGAAGGGTAATGGTTTAGTTAAAGATGTCTTTCATACGCGTCATATGCTGCGTTTACAAGGTAATGTTGGTATTGGCCATGTGCGCTATCCTACAGCAGGTACGTCAAGTTCATCTGAGGCTCAGCCTTTTTATGCTAACTCACCTTACGGAATATCTTTAGCTCATAATGGTAATTTAACAAATGCAGCTGAGTTAAAGCTTTGGTTGAATACAGAAGCTCGCCGTCATGTTAATACAACATCTGATTCCGAAATACTATTAAATATTTTGGGTCATGAGTTGCAGCAAAGCACTCAGGTAATATTAACACCTGATGATGTTTTTACCGCTGTTGCTAATGTGCATAAACGTGTACGTGGCGCTTATGCCACTGTAGCCTTAATTGTGGGTTATGGTATGGTTGCTTTTCGTGATCCAAATGGAATTCGCCCGTTAGTATTTGGTAAGCGTGAAACAGAAAGCGGCATTGAATATATGATTGCTTCTGAGTCAGTAGCCCTTGATGCTTGTTCATTTGAATTTGTGCGTGATGTAGCGCCAGGCGAAGCTATATATTTCACTGAAGATGGTCAAATTCATAGCCAACAGTGCTCAGAAACGCCAGTTTATAGCCCTTGTATTTTTGAATTTGTATATTTTGCTCGTCCAGACTCAACGATTGATAAAATGTCGGTTTATGCCTCTCGTGTTGAAATGGGTACTAAACTTGGACAGAAAATCTCTCAAGAATGGAGTGATGTCGATATTGATGTTGTTATTCCTATTCCTGAAACATCATGCGATATTGCGTTGCAAATAGCACATGAATTAAAGTTACCTTATCGACAAGGCTTTGTGAAAAATCGTTATATAGGTCGAACTTTTATTATGCCAGGACAAGAGCAGCGTAAGAAATCAGTACGACAAAAACTTAATGCTATTGCAACAGAGTTTAAAGGTAAAAATGTATTGCTTGTTGACGACTCTGTAGTGCGTGGTACAACGTCTGAACAGATAATTGAAATGGCACGTGCATCTGGAGCTAAAAAAGTCTATTTTGCTTCAGCCGCGCCTGAAGTTCGCTTTCCAAACGTTTATGGTATTGACATGCCAAGTGCTAATGAATTAATTGCTCATGGACGCGATGTTGATGATATTTGTAGCCTAATTGGTGCGGATAAACTTATTTTTCAATCTATTGAAGATTTAGTTATTGCTGTTGGTCTTGGAAACCCAGACATTAAACGTTTTGACACTTCAGTATTTGATGGTAACTATGTCACCAATGATATTGATAATGCTTACTTAGAAAGACTAGATGCGATGCGAAATAATAGTACTAAAGAAGAATCAGATAAAGATGCTGATTCGGTAATAGATATGTATAACGAAGGAGCTGAATAGCTACGAGTCATGAAAGTTGCGAGTTGCGAAGAGTAAGTAGCGAGTTGTTTCGTCACTCGCTACTCGTTAACTCGAAACTAGCTTACATATTCTGGACCAAATCCCATAGTCCACATTATTGCACTCAATGCCATAATAGCTACTAGTAACACTAAGCCACAAGTCACAACTGAACTTGAATATATAAAACCTTTCTCTTCTGGAATATTCATCATAATAGGTACACCAGAATACAATAAGTATACCGAATAACTCACTGCAGCTATTCCTGCCAGAGCGACGAACCAAAGCACAGGAAATAGCGCCGTTATACCAACCATTAACATTGGCGTTGCGGTATAAGCAGCTAACTCCAATGATTGAATAAAGCTAGGTTTAGAGTCAAATGTTTTAGCCATCCATTGAATCAAATAAGCAAGTGCAAATACGCCTACAATTAACGCTGCATACATAGCAACAGCCATCACTTGTGCACTCGACTGGCTGATTTTTATTGGGTCACCAACACCGATAGTCCAACCTATGTGCGCGGCTGCATAATAACCGCATATAGACGGAATCAATGCGACGACTAAAATATGAACAAGACTGTACATCAAACTTTCATGGCGTTTTTCAATTGTTTGCCATTCATCTTTTGGATGAGCGTATAATCCCCAAATATGATTTAATATCATAATAACTTCCTCTTGCAGTCCCCAATAAATTATTTAGTTTTGTTATTCTTGTACGCTAAATAAACGTTCGGTAGTAGTAATTATTTTATACCGATACCCTATTTATGGAAGATGGTTGAGCATTCGTCAAGACATGTTTGAAAAACAAACGATAAAACATGAAAATAAAGTGTTTTTATATTCAAAATAAATAAAAAAAATACTTGTTATAATCAATCGTTATAAAAGTTAGAATCATTAGCATTAAGTATTGATGTTTTTCTCAGAGTCATGCCACTTTTATTCGTACTATTTTCATTATTTCAATTTTGAAACCTGCAACAGTTTCAGTATCCGGATAATAAGTGACATTAACCCTATAACCTTTAAGGTTTTTATAGCTTTTCTTTCGTTTGTATTTAAAAGCAACATTAACGCCATCAAGCATTAATGTATTTAGTTGCCAATCATCACATTCGCGTTGTACATGAGAAGTCACTTTAATATTTTCTGTATGGGTTAATTTTGGGTGATGTTTAATAAGCCTAGCTGCGGTATTGTTTTTTTTGAATGTTGTCATACTTTGATCTGTATCAATAAAAGTTTAAAGAGTAACACACAGTATAATAACTAGAAGCGCATAAATAAGATAGAATGGCAAGCTTGCGAAAGTTTCACTATGTATGTGATTATAGAGTTATATATGTCCAATCGTGACCATTTCCCTAAGGAAACTAAAAACAGTGGTTGAAGAGAAAGTAAAATCAATAATTGATAGTTTATCCAATTCAGCATCTGAAAACTTTACCGATGTTATTTGCTTATCTCTAGCTAAAGCAATAAAGGCTGATTTTGTTTTTATTGCTAAATTAAACCCAGAACGCACCGTTGCAACGACTATTTCTTTAGCTGTTGATGGTGTTATCAATGATAATTTCTCTTATAATTTAAAAGCTACGCCATGTGAAAATGTCAGTCAAGGTGGCATGTGCAGTCACATTTCTCAAGCGCAAGAAACTTACCCCGATGATCAACTATTAATTGATATGAATATAGTGGGTTATGTGGGCGTACCTTTAAAAAATAGTCAGGGTGAAACTGATGCCATTTTAGTGGCTCTGTATTGCGATTCTATTGAAAATGAAACCGAAGTAACTTCTCTATTCATGCTGTTTAGTGGCATGATAAAAAAAGAAATGGAAAAACAAGTACTGATTGATGAACTACGTACTAGAAATAAAATTATAGAAGAAAGTAATGACGCCATAATTGTTTGTGATAAGCATCTCAAGATAACAAGTGTTAATAAGGCTTTTACTCAGATCACTGGTTATAGTTTTAAAGAGGTTGAAGGGAAGAATCCAAATATTTTGGGAGCAGGTTTAAATGATAAACACTTCTTTAAACAAATGTGGCAGGACATTGTTGATAATGGTGCTTGGTCGGGTGAAATATGGAATAAAAAGAAAAACGGAGAAGTTTTCCCTGAGCACTTGTCTATTAATGCTATTTTTGATGAAGATAACAATGTATCCCATTATGTTGCCTTTTTCTTTGACATATCAAAGCAAAAACAAGCGGAAGAAGAGATATATAGACAAGCACATTTTGACTTGTTAACTGGCATTGCGAACAGATCTTTTTTTATGGAAAAATTGTCATTAGCTGTTAATTCCTCTAATGAAAATGAACCAACAGCTTTATTGTTTATGGATCTTGATTTGTTTAAAGAAATTAATGATGTTCATGGCCATGACTTTGGTGATGAATTATTAATAAAGGCATCAAATTGTTTAAGGAGCTTAACTAAGAGCACTGATATTGTTGCACGTATCAGTGGTGATGGCTTTGCTATTTTATTAAACAATGTTGTTAATGATGAAATTATTGATAACATTATTACTCGAATATTTTCCGGTTTTAGTGAATCTTTTATCATACATAATATCTCTATTCGATGTACGCTAAGTATGGGAGTCGTATTCTTTCGGGATGATAGTGATGATGCAAGCTCATTAATTAAAAAAGCTGAGCATGCAATGTTTCATGCGAAAGATAATGGGCGAAATTCATTTAGTTATTTCACCCAAGATATGCAAAATAATGTACAGCGACAATTGTTTTTGAAAAAGGCGCTATCAACAGCATTAAACCGGAATCTACTTAATGTGGTGTTTCAACCAGTAGTATCAATTAAAGAGAAAAAAGTTAATAAATTTGAAGCTTTAGTACGCTGGAAAAATGAAGGTGAATGGATTTCGCCTGAAGAGTTCATTCCTATTGCAGAAGAGTTTTCATTAATTAAACCATTAGGTGAGTTTGTTCTAGATGAAGCCTGTCGGCAATTAAAAATATTAAAATCTCAGGGTTTTAATAATATTGTTTTTAATATCAATCGCTCAGTGTACGAAATCCCCTTAAATAAGAGTGAAAATGATCAATGGCTGGTGGTTATTGAACAACATGGACTTAAACCGAATGATATTTGTTTTGAACTAACAGAGAGCGCTCTAGCGCCAGATAAGCGAAATAATGAACGACTTTTTAATCAGCTAAGAGCGGCGGGTTGTACTATTGCATTGGATGATTTTGGTACTGGTTATTCATCTTTGAGCTATTTGCGCCGTATTCCTGTTGATTATATTAAAATTGATAAATCATTCATCAAAGATATGAGTAAAAATAAAGAAGATAATATCTTAGTCTCTACTATTATCGCTATGTCAAAATCGTTAGGGAAAAAAGTAGTTGCTGAAGGGGTTGAAACAAAAGAACAGCTTCATCAACTTACCGAATTAGGTTGTGATTATATTCAAGGTTATTATTTTTCAAAGCCTTTACCTAGTAAGAGCCTAATTAGTTTCTTAAATTATTTTAAATATTAGCGTGTTAATCGAGAAAGCCTATTTGCTAGCACATCTGTTATACTCTTTTTTATTTATTATACTGCTTACCATTTAACTCCTAATGAGATTTACAATTGGCTTTAGAAAAGTAAAGCATGACGATATTGATTTTTTACTAAGATTACGTAAAAAATCAATGTCAGCACATTTAGCCCAAGCTAAAATAAAGTTAACCAATGAACAACACCTTGAACGAATCAAAGAGCACTACTATGATTCGCATATTATCTTACGTGATCGTAAACCCATTGGCGTGTTAAAGATGGGAGTAATTGCGCTAACGGGCACCACAAAAAGCCTTCATATTAGACAATTACAAATATTGCCAGAATTCCAAGGGCAGGGTGTTGGGAGTAAGGTATTAACGGTCGTGAAAAAAAGAGCATTGCAACTTCAATTACCAATTACTCTAAATGTTTTATTGAAAAATCCTGCTAGAGGGCTTTATTTGCGCCATGGCTTTCAAATAGAAGGAAAAAATAAGTTAGAGTTTCATATGCGTTGTCCACTTGAAGTGATTGCTGCCTGATTTCTTTCTGATATATCCACACAATACAATTAAAAAATAAGCCCTTTACCTTTGACTAAATTTTTATCAATACGTGATGGGGTAATACTACCATCGACTAAAGGTTGAGTTGCCGTCGCAAGTGTTTTTATTATTTGATGAAGAGATGTTAAACTCAATGATGATAGATCGTCGCTAGTTTGATGATAGTGTTGATCTTTATCGAGTTGAGTACTACTGAAACTATGTGCAGGTACGCCTAACCTTGCTAGAGTTGCATTATCTGATCGATAGAACAATCCTTGCTCAGGGTAGGGGTCTTTATATATAACTTTACCTGAATTGACTAACACGGTATTTAATTGCTCGCCTAAAGTCGAGCGCTCCATTCCTGTCATCCATATAGTGCCAGCACCAAATTTTGATGGTTTACCAATCATTTCAATATTGATCATTGCGGTAATTGTTTGTGGGTCAAGTTGCTTCGAAAAATAACGGGATCCAAAGCCGCCTATTTCTTCAGCACTAAACGCAGCGAACATCAGCGTACGTTCATTATTTCCTTGCTTAGCGTAATATTGAGCTAAGTTAATAATCGCGGTTGTACCAGAGGCATTGTCATCAGCGCCATTATAAATATCATTTCCTTTATCATCTTTAACACCTAAATGATCATAATGCGCAGAATAAAGCACAATTTCCTCTGCTTTGCTAGTTCCGGGTAATACAGCAACAACATTAACTAGTTCGCTTTCACTAACGCTACTAATACCTGAAATGTACACACTCTCAACTTGCTCTGATGTTAAAGACGATAGTGCTATAACGATAACGCCGCCAGTGTCTTTATTGGTATGTTCATTAGCTAATTTTGCGGTACCTTGCTGAAAATAGTGTTGATAACGTTCAAATAAGACTTTATGAAGAGGGTTTAACAAAACTAGATGTTTCCCTCCTTGGTGATTTAGCTGGCTAATTATGGCTCGCATATCATCATCTAGACCGATATTATGTATCTCAAAGTCAGTTTGTTCAACCTTGTGAGTCATTTTCCATGAGAAATTAACTATGGTGCTAGCCATCGCTAAATTTTCAGTAGGAATATTTTGCCCATTTATTATTAAATTAAGTGCTATTGGAGTAATTTTAGTGACTTGATATTTTTGGAGAAAACTATCCTTTGATAGTCCGTCTTCACCCATTAAACCACTTTCTTTAAAACGCTTCGCAATATAGTCAGCGGCTAAACGTATTTCGGGTGAGTAATTATCTCGACCTTTTAATTCATCACTCGCAAGGTAGGATACATCGTTGGTGACTTGTGTTAACGAAATATCATTTATTTCTGCAAAAGTGAAGTTGACTATCATTAAGCTAGTAATCAATACGCTGAATGTTACTAACAAACTAGCAAGGTTTTTAGTCATATTATTCTCGTTGAGTTTATTGATCCGTGGGCGGATGATAATTTATGACTTTAAAGTATTTGTTTCTATCAGTACTGTCTCATCACCACAGCTGAGCCATAGCTGACCGTCTTGAATGCTACATTGAAATTCCATATTTCTACTCAATAATTTCACTAAAGTATTCGTTGTCTCTATATCAAACTGTTCAATACTTAATTTAGGAAATTTCTGCAAATTATTTTGTGTTTGCGACCACCAAGTATTCACACTTGAACCATAGCAATATAATTTTACTTTTGCTGCTTTATTACATGCTTTTTTGATACGTTTTTCATCTATTTGTCCCAACTCAATCCAAAGAGATATTTCGTCACTATAATTTATTTGCCAAATAGCAGCTTCATCTTCGTCACTAACGCCTTTACCAAATTGCAAGTCCGGATGAGCATTTAATATATAGCAGATCAAACGAACCATAAGCCGTTGTTCTGTTTCTGATGGGTGTTGTGCTAGCGTGAGTTGCAAGGAATCATAATAATTACGATCCATATTTGCTAACTCAATATTTACTTTATAAATTGTTGCTTTTAGTGCCATTAGAAGTGTGCCATTTTAGCTATTATTTATTAGCTATCAGTAAATTGAATAAAAAGAATAATAACAATAAGTGGAGTACTTGCCACTACATTTCTCAAATGAATAACTAGGATAACAGCTATTAATGAAGTAAATAGTTAAATTGATGCTATGGTGTTAGCATTTATAGCCAAACTACTTCAAGATGTGAGCTTATTATGCAAATTCAATCTTTTATACCACCACAACGCACGCTAATGGGGCCCGGTCCTTCTGATGTTAGTCCTCGTGTATTGTCAGCTTTAGCAAGACCAACCGTTGGTCATTTAGATCCTACTTTTATTGGTATGATGGATGAAGTTAAGTCGTTACTACAATATGCATTTCAAACTGAAAATACTTATACCATGGCTATTTCTGCCCCTGGTTCAGCGGGTATGGAAGCATGTTTTGTTAATTTAATTACTCCAAATGATACCGTAGTAGTTTGCCGCAATGGTGTTTTTGGTGCGCGTATGATAGAAAATGTACATCGTATTGGCGCAAAAGTAGTAGTTGTAGATGGCACGTGGGGTAGAGCGGTTGATCCACAAGCATTAGAAGATACTTTAAAACAGACGCCGCAAGCAAAATTTGTTGCTTTCGTGCATGCTGAAACATCAACAGGGGCGTTATCTGATGCAAAAACACTATGTGAAATAGCACGTAATCATAACTGTTTAACTATTGTTGATGCCGTAACTTCACTTGGTGGTGTTGAATTAAAAGTTGATGACTGGGGTATAGATGCTGTTTATTCTGGTAGTCAAAAATGTCTATCTTGCGTGCCTGGTATATCACCTGTAAGCTTTAGTGAACAAGCCGCAGCGGTAATTAAAAATAGAGAAGTTCCGGTGCAGAGTTGGTTCTTAGATCAATCACTTGTGATGGAATATTGGGCTGGTCAAGGCAAGCGTAGTTATCATCATACTGCGCCAGTTAACTCTTTATATGCGTTGCATGAATCATTATTAATGTTACAGAACGAAGGTTTAGAAAATAGCTGGGCTCGTCATCAAAATAAGCACAACAAACTTGCAATAGGGTTACAAGCATTAGGACTTGATTTTATTGTGCCAGAAAGTGAGCGTTTACCACAGTTAAACGCTGTTTATATTCCTAAAGGTATTGATGATGCACAAGTACGTCAGTTCTTATTGAATGAATATAACTTGGAAATTGGCGCTGGCTTAGGACAGTTTGCTGGCAATGCATGGCGTATTGGATTGATGGGTTATGCAGCACGTAATGAAAACGTACTTTTATGTTTAGCTGCGCTTAAAGAGGCGTTGGCTCGGTAAGCGTTTTTACTGTTAAAAAATTGAAGCCTTAAGAAGCACTACCAAGAGCCATTGTTTTCCATACTCAACCACGGCTCTTGTGGTGCTAATGCAGCCCCTTTTTGCAATAACTCAACAGAAATATTATCTGGTGATTTAACAAAAGCCATTTTTCCACAACGTGGTGGTCTGTTAATAATCACGCCACTTGCTTGTAGTTGTTGACAAGTTAGGTAAATGTCTTCGACTTCAAATGCTAAATGACCAAAATTACGTCCAATGCTGTATTCTTCTTTGGATCCCCAGTTATGGGTTAATTCAATTTCAGCTTCCCCTTTAGCCGTTGCTAAAAAGATCAAAGTAAACTTCCCTTCTGGTACATCATGACGTCTAATTTCAACTAATCCTAGTTTATTGATGTAAAAGTCAAGTGATAGCTCAAGATCATTGACTCGAATCATGGTATGTAAAAATTTCATTTATATTCCTTAACTTGGGATGGGATCCTGATGCTTAAAACTCTATTTTTTCTTTAAACTCACATAAATCTTCAATAATACATGAGCCACACTTTGGTTTTCTAGCAATACACGTATACCTGCCATGAAGAATAAACCAGTGATGAAGGTTAAACATGAACTCTGTTTTGTTCGGCGTGTTTTTTATAATTGCTTGTTCTGTTTGTTCAACCGTTTTACCTTTGGCATACCCTGTGCGGTTTGCAAGCCTTTGGATATGGGTGTCGACTGCTAAAAAATATCTACCTTCATTATCTTTTAGCCAACCAAAGGCTGTGTTTAAGACTACATTGGCCGTCTTTCTGCCAACTCCTGGAAGTGCTTCTAAGGCTGCCCTATTTTCTGGTACTTTACCGCCATGCAAATCAACGAGCATCTGACATGTTTTTAGGGTGTTTTTTGCTTTGGTATTAAACAGACCAATCGTTTTTACATAGGAGATCAACCCCTCAAGGCCTAAATCTAATATTGCTTGTGGTGTATTGGCTACCGGGTATAGCTTAGCGGTTGCTTTATTAACGCTTACGTCGGTCGCTTGAGCTGAAAGTAATACGGCAATAAGTAATTCGAATGGTGAGCTAAAATTTAACTCTGTGGTGGGCTCAGGGTTATTGTCACGAAGTCTTGTTAATATCTCTAAACGTTTATCTTTGTTCATTTTTATTTTTCACTATGTTGACCTTCGTGACTTGCTGATTAATCTATTCGCTTTAGTTTTTCGTTCAAGCCACTTGTTAACTTGCGGCTGAAATTTATGAATCAAAATTCACTCTTATACGCTCAATCGTTTTGTCTGACTCTTTAGGTTGACGCTGTTTCACATGCGCATCAATGGCATTTTTTAGCGCAATGATAAAGCCCATGGCAATAAATGCACCGGGAGGTAAAATAGCTAATAAAAATTGACTATCTAACTGAATAACTTCAATGCGTAAAACACTTGCCCATTCGCCAAGTAATAAATTAGCGCCGTCAAACAGTGTCCCTTGTCCTAAAATTTCGCGGATAGCACCTAGTACAATAAGTACTAAAGCGAAACCTAACCCCATCATTAAGCCATCAAAGCTTGCTTGTTTTATTGGGTTCTTAGAGGCATAAGCCTCGGCGCGACCAATGATTGCACAATTGGTAACTATTAAGGGTAAGAATATGCCTAGTGATTGGTAAATACCGTAAGCATATGCATTCATTAATAATTGTACGCAAGTTACGAAAGCGGCTATGATCAAAACAAAAATAGGAATGCGAATTTCTTTAGGTACCCAGTGACGAATAGCTGATACTGTGGCATTTGAACATACCAATACCAATAGAGTTGCTAGCCCTAAACCTAAAGCATTAGTAACGGTAGCAGTCACTGCTAGTAACGGGCAAAGTCCTAATAACTGTACTAAGCCGGGGTTGTTTTTCCATAACCCTTGTATGGCTAATTCTTTATACTCTTCTCTGCGCGCTTGTCTCGCTAATTCAAGTACTGTTTCATCAGGCTCTACAGTATCTGTTAACTCAGAATTATCATTTATTGATGATAATTCTGTCTCTGTTTTAGTGCTCATTGTTTGCCTCACTTGCTATTAGAGCGCTTTTGTTTTCGTTAAGGCAAATATTAGGACGTGTTAATAATGAATGCTTGTTGTCTTTAAAATAAAGCAATGTTTTTCTCACTGCTTTTACCACCGCACGTGGCGTAATGGTGGCACCAGTAAATTGATCAAACATGCCATTGTCTTTAGTGACAGCCCAGCGATTATCATTTTCAGATAATAGCTTTTTACTTGTAAAGCTATTGATCCAATTGCTTTTTCTTAACTCAACTTTATCACCTAAACCCGGTGTTTCTTGGTGTTTTAAAACGCGAACACCACTGACAGTGTCGTCCATATTTATGGCAATAATTAGCTCTATATTCCCATTGTAACCATCAGGTGCTGTGCTTGTCATGGCAATAGCAATTGCTTGGTTATCTTGACGAGCAATGTAAGCTGTTTGCATTTTTTTGTCGCTTGTTACATTGCCAAGTAGCGTAGAGCTGAGGCTTACACAATCTTGAGTAATATCGTTATTATACCGATTAGGTTCGATAATACTGTGCAAGGTATTTAAAAGCTGTAACTGCTCTTGTGCTTTGATTTTATCAGAAGTTAATTCATTCACTAAGGCAACTATAGCGGTACAAGCGATTGCAAATATTGCCAGTATCTGGCTATTTTTTTTTACAGGTAATCGAAAGTTACTGGTATCTTTTGGGGGCTGAGTAATCATTATTTAGCCTCCCTTTGGTTTTCTTTTGTTTGATGGCCATATGTACGTGGACGAGTGTATTGATCAATTAAAGGTGCTGCCATATTACATAATAAAACTGCAAAAGCGATTCCATCAGGGTAGCCACCAAAAGTTCTGATCAAATACACTAATAAGCCTGCTAAAGCGCCAATGATGAATCTACCTTTAGTGCTGGTAGCGCCCGTTACTGGGTCGGTTAAAATAAAGAACGCACCTAACATGCAACCGCCAGTTAACCAATGAAACATAGTAGAGGCGCTACTGTCTGGACTGATGCTGTAAGCGATAAATGAGCAAACAAATAAGCTTGTTAAGAAGCTTAAAGGGGTTTGCCAAGCAATAGCTTTTTTAGCTATTAGCACTAAACCACCAATGAAAAAAGTGAAATTTACCCACTCCCAACCTATAGCGAAATGTTCGCCAAAAATATTACTCTCCATACTTTCAAATACAGTAAGCCCTAAGTCAGTATTTGTTTTTAAAGTATCTAATGGCGTTGCCATGGTAAAACCGTCAACACTGGTTCGTAGCTGTTGTACAGAATAACCTTCTTTTGTGAAATCGGTAAAAATGACGCTTAAGGTGTTAGCAAAGTCTAAGTCGATAGTCATCAAAGCAAGCGGTGGTTGCCATGATGTCATTTGTAAAGGAAATGAGATCAAAAGCATTACGTAAGCAGCCATAGCTGGATTGAAAGGGTTATGCCCTAAGCCGCCATAAAGTTGCTTAACTACCACAATAGCAAATGCAGCCCCAATGATTGAAATCCACCATGGTGCGATTGCAGGCAAACAAATACCAAGTAATATTGCAGTTAATATGGCACTGCCATCAAAAAGTTGTTTGCGGATGTTTTTCTTATTCCGTAATGATAATACGGTAAATTCACATAATATTACGGTGGTAACAGCTAGCAGGATATGAATGATATTCCCCCAGCCAAAAAAGTACCATTGCGCAAAAATGCCAGGTAAAACCGCATAAATAACTAAACGCATCAAAGTAGAGGTTTCTGCTTTGTTGTGGTTATGGGGTGAGCTTGCTATCCGAAATGCCATAATTATGTCGATTCTTTACTGTTAGTTGTAGATGCTTCTTGCACTTCATCCATTTTTCTATGTTTCGCTTTTGCCTTAGCAACTGCGGCAGCAATACGAGCTTTTTTTTCTTCGGCTGCTGTTGTGGTATTTATTATACTTTCGTTATTTTTTTCTTGTATCGATTTTTTTGAAAGCGTATTTGTAACAGTAGAGGATTGCTGTTTTTGTACTTTTTTAGCCTTTGCTTTTGCAATGGCTGCTGCAATTCGTATTTTTTTATCATCAACAATGTTATCGTGAGTTTCATCATTAGCAACCGGTGGTGTTTGTATTTGCTCCTGGTCACTTGTAACGGATGTCTCTGGGGTTTGCTTTTTAGCTAATCTTTTGGCTTTCGCTCGTGCTATAGCTGCTTTTACTTGTAATTTTTCAGTTTGTTGATTGTCATCTTGTACTTCGTTACTTATAACAGAGGTCTCTGTATTTTTCTCTTTAGCTAGCCTTTTGGCTTTGGCTCGTGCTATAGCTGCTTTTACTTGTAATTTTTCAGTTTGTTGATTGTCATCTTGTACTTCGTTACTTGTAACAGAGCTCTCTGTATTTTTCTCTTTAGCTAATCTTTTGGCTTTCGCTCGTGCGATAGCTGCTTTTACTTGTGATTTTTCAGTTTGTTGATTGTCATCTTGCATTTCGTTACTTGTAACAGAGGTCTCTGTATTTTTCTCTTTAGCTAGCCTTTTGGCTTTCGCTCTTGCTATAGCGGCTTTCACGGGTGAGTTTGCAGCCTGTTCATTGTCCTTTGGCTTGTCGCTACTGGTCGCGAGCAACTCAGTACCGTTGTTTTCAGCGGATTTTTTTGCTTTCACTCGCGCAAGCGCTGCAGCTACTGCAGAATTTGCTGTACCACCATCTGATGATTTTTTATTCATGGTTGCTTTACGTGCGGCAGCAGCTTTTTGATGTTTTTCTTGTCGAGCTAGTTTTTCTTGCTCTAAACGAAGCTTTCTTGCTTCAAAACGTGCTTTTGCTTTCTCTGCTTTGATATCAAGCTGTTGTTGTTGGCGTATTTCAGCTTTGGCAACACGATAATATTGAACTAACGGAATTTGACTAGGACATACATAGGCACAAGCTCCACAGTCGATACAATCAAATAAGTTAAGTTGCATTAATTGTTGGTGATCTTTTGCTTTTGCACTCCACTGTAACTCTTGAGGTAACAGTTGACTAGGGCATACATCAGCACATTGACCACAGCGAATACACTCAACCTCATTAGAGTTATTGTCAAAGGCGCTAGGCATCTCAACTTTACTTGGCGCTAAAATGCAGTTACTTGTTTTAACAATTGGCACTTGCTCATTTAAAATGCTAAAACCCATTAATGGTCCACCCATAATCACTGGGGGGCTTGGCTGTGATGAGTTAAGGGTAGGTGTTGTCTCACTGACTTCACTGACAAAGCCTGCTTGTTCAAGTAAGTAACTAACTTGTGTTCCTAATAAAGCCCAGACATTTTGAGGTCTAGATAGAGCATTACCCGTTAAGGTTATTACTCGGCGAATAAGAGGAATATCATTGATTACAGCATCACTGATGGCAAAACAAGTGGCAACATTTTGAACCACAATACCTGAATTAACTGGTAAAGTACCGCTGTTAACTTCTTTGCCTGTTAGGATTTTTATTAATTGTTTTTCGCCACCAGTGGGGTACTTAGTGGGTAGCACACAGACTTTTATTTTGTCGTGATTTATAGTTGCTTGTTGTAAAGCTTTTATTGCTTGTGGCTTATTATCTTCAATAGCGATTAAAATAAAAGCAGGGTTAAGTAGCTGATCAAGTATCTTTATACCATCAACGATGGCTGTGCTTTGTTCGCACATTAATAAGTCATCAGCAGTTATATATGGTTCACATTCAGCAGCATTGATGATTAGAAAGTTAATCTCTGGCTTGGTATTTACTTTAATGTGAGTAGGAAAACCAGCACCGCCCATACCGGCAATACCAGCATCGGCAATTTTTTTAATTATTTGTTGGTGACTTAATTTGGTGAAATCTTGACAAATTTCTCTTTTTTTCCATGTATCTTCACCGTCTACATCAATGAATAAACATAACTCACTCAAACCTGAAGGGTGAGCAATGACGGATTTTTTAATTGCACTAATAGTTCCACTCGTTGGTGCATGTACTGGTACAGCCATCGGGTTAGAGCTTTGGGTGAGAGCTTGGCCTTTGAGTATTTTATCACCAACTTTTACAAGTAAGTCACCTTGACGGCCTATATGTTGTTGTAATGGTAAAACTAACCGCTTAGGTAAAGAAAGCTGTTTAATCGGTTTGCTTGAGGTTTTTGTTTTTTGCTCGGGCGGGTGAATACCACCATGAAAATGCCAGAATTTACCTTGGTTTATGCGCTCAATAATAGATTCCACTGGGTTATATTCTCCTAATCTACTTGCTTCACAGCAATTTTATTCAAATCCCACTGCCAATTCTGAATGGTATCAGGGGTTGGGCGCATTTCAATACAGTCAACAGGACAAGGAGCCACACATAAGTCACAACCGGTACACTCATCAATCAGTATGGTGTGCATTTGTTTAGCTGCACCTAATATTGCATCAACAGGGCAAGCTTGGATGCACTTAGTACAGCCAATACAGTCCTCCTCAATGATAAAGGCTACTTTGGGCCGATTACTTTGCGAGGTATCGTCTTGTTCATGATTTTCATCTATGGGTTGAACATCGACACCAAGCAAATCAGCAATTTTTTTAATTGTGTCTTCTCCGCCTGGTGCGCACTTGTTAATAGCTTCGCCATTGGCAACTGCTTCAGCGTAAGGTTTACAACCTGGGTAGCCGCATTGACCACATTGTGTTTGTGGGAGTAAAGCATCAAGTTGTTCAACAATCGGGTCACCTTCTACATGAAAGCGTACTGAAGCATAACCAAGTAAAGCGCCAAATAATGCGGCGATAACGCCAAGAACGAGTATGGCAATTAAAATATTCATTAAATTTTAACTAAGCCGGAAAAGCCCATAAAGGCTAGAGACATTAAGCCAGCAGTAATCATCGCAATAGCCGCTCCTTTAAAAGGTGTCGGCACATCGGCATTAGTTAACTTTTCTCTCATGGCTGAGAACATTATTAGCACCAAAGAAAAACCAACCGCAGCACCAAACCCATAAATAATTGATTCAAAGAAATTATGTTGTAATCTAAGGTTTAATAAAGCGACACCAAGTACGGCACAATTAGTCGTTATTAAGGGGAGAAAAATACCTAATAAACGATAAAGGCTGTTGCTTGTTTTGTGAACCACCATTTCAGTAAATTGCACCACTACTGCAATCACTAAAATGAAACTCATTGTGGTTAAATATTCAAGATTTAAAGGTGCTAAAAGATAGGTGGTAACTAGATAGCTCAACAACGAGGCTAATGTCATGACAAAGGTAGTCGCAAAGGACATACCTATGGCGGTTTCAGTACGTGAAGATACCCCCATAAAAGGGCACAAGCCAAGAAATTGCACTAGTACAAAGTTGTTTACCAGTACAGTGCCAATAAGCAGTAGAGCGTAATCAGTCATTTGCGTTATATGTCAGGATGTTAATTATTATAAAAGCTGTCAGCATTATCCGTTTTTTTCTTACATATAACAACACTACTGTAAGTAGGGATATCGTTTTTATCTATTTTGTATAATAAAAACTAATATTTAATGTTTGTTTCGACAGTTAAGTAAATGTTTTTTGTTAATTAACTATAATGGTGTGGGTTTACCAATATAAAACCCTTGGCAACCATCAATGAATAACTTTTCTAAAGTATGTTTTTCTTCTTGGCTTTCTACACTCTCAGCTAATACATGGATACTTAACCTATGGGCTAAATCTACCATTAGGCGTAAGAAGTATTGATTGTTTTTATCATCGTCAATATCTCGAGTATAATAGCTATCCATTTTAATATAATCGGGTGTTAAATCTCTGAAAAATTTAAATGAAGTTAAACCGACGCCAAAACGTTCAACTGTTATCCGCGAACCAACACGATGCAACATATCAATTAGACGTTTACTCGTTTTAATATTTTGCTGTAAACCGTACTCAGATATTTCAAAAATTAAGCGTGGCGCAACTTTGGGTTCTCGCAATAATTTACGCTCTAGCCAAATCATAAAGTGTTCATCGCTAATACTTCGTGCGCTAATGTTTATACCAAAGCTATGCTCGAACATATTTTTATTAACAATTTCATTAATCGTTGTTTCAATAATAAGTTTATCAACAGCAATTATTTTATCTAGCTTTTCAGCCATTGCGATAAAAGATGCGGTAGGCAACATCTCGTCATTTGAATTAAGGAAACGTGCTAATACTTCGCTATAAACCTTATTGTTTCGACCATTAGGTTGAATTGGTTGTAGTAATAAAGTGACTCGTTGGTTTTCAAGCACACTATCTATTTCTTGGCGCCAATTTTGGTTACCGTAATTAGCGCTGTTTTTTTGTAAAATATCAGTGTCTTTTTGTGAATACCAAGAATTAGAGCCTTGCGTTTGGGCTACACTCACGCCAGTATCAGCTAAAGCTAATAATTCACCTAAAGGTCTGGATTTATCAAAGTGCACTAAACCGGAGTAGGCAATAGAATCTAGATCTGATTCTTGTTGATATTCATTAAATAAAACGGTTAACTCTTTAGTGAATTTTTCAGCCTCTTTTAACTCAATATTAGGTAAAATACTGGCAAAATCTGAGCTATTTAATCTAAAGGCATTACCGTCGGGGAATGCTGAAATAGCTCGCTTAATTAGCTTAGCAACATGTGCTATATAATTATCACCTTCTTTGTAACCATGAATTTGATTGATGGTTTGTAATTCTGAACAGCGGGTTATTATTAACACACCAAACTGTACCGGACTTTTTTGAACGACTTGGTTTTCATAAAATTTGACAAAGCGGTTACGGTTATCAAGCTTAGTTAAGTGATCTACATAAGCTTCTTGCTCTAAATTTATGGTATTTTCCAATTGTTTGGTCATTAATTCTTTGATGTCACTAATGCCTTGTTTAAGCTCAGGTATTTCTAGTAAATCAATATCATCACCTGGTTTTTCAGTTTTAGAAGCGTTGATGTTATTAACTAAAGCGAGATCAGTTTTTATTTGTTGATTAATTATTTTAAAGAAAGCTTTATGCCTTTTAGTACTCATTATTGCGGCAAAAAAGGCTAGGGAAAATGATAAAAAAGCAGATAATAAAATAAAACTGATAACTAAAGTATATTCACTTGAAAAATTAAGATGATATTCGACACTGATGCCTACCTGTTTGGCGGTATATTTTTTAGGTTTTTGTGAGATAAAAGGTATAGTTAAACCTATGTCAGTGTTGCTATAACTAAATAAATTTTTACCTGCTTGATTTGTTATTATTAATTCGTTGTAAGATGCGGCTTGTTGAAGAATTTTGGCAATATTGTTGGCAGCTTCGATTTTATTCTTTATTATTATAGGGTGATTAACCAATAAGCTAATCACTTGGCTGTTTTGCTTAGCTTTAACTTCCAATAATGAAGCTAGCATTGATAAAGAAACAACACTGATTGCAGAGATAAAAATCAATGCTAATATTAAGTTTCTAAAAAATAACTGTGTGAATGTATACATGTCGAGTTAAATGACTCCGCAAAAAATTTGCTACAGTAGTTGAATTAAGTGCTATTACCGATGAAGATGCTTTATAGCATGATTGCTTAGGCCATACTAACTAATTGTAAAGCATAAGTTAATTTTTTCCATTATTTCTACTATTTAAAACCATACTATTAACTTATTTCTTTTAGTATATTCTCTATTCAAGCTTGCGCTTATGCCATTGTAGCTATATAATTCGCGTTGCTCAATTTATGCCTGTAGGCAGATTAAGCATGTAGCAAGATGTCACTGAAGATTTATCTGTTTAATCAAATGAATCCATTCTTGTTACTAATATAAGTAATATACCTAATATAGGAATGTTACTTATATGGGGTCAGTGATATAGGCCCCGGTTATGGGGCTTTTTTGTTTGTGGTGTTAAGTTAAAGCACTCTAAGCGAAATATACAGCAAAAAAACGCTGGGCTATAAGCCCTTTTTTTGTACCTAAATTTTATTTAAAAAGAAATAGTTAACTAATTTTTAGCTCTTTCTTCGTCCTAACAGGAGAAAACGATTGGCTAAATTTGAACAAAAACTAACTGACATGCTTCGCCCCGCTGTGGCTGAAACAGGTAAAGAATTACTCGGTGTTGAATTTATCAGTGCTGGTAATAATTCAGTTTTACGTTTGTTTATTGACCATGAGAATGGTATCAATGTCGATGATTGCGCTGAAGTAAGTCGTCAAGTTGGCGCTATTTTAGACGTAGAAGACCCAATAAGTAGTGAATATAATTTAGAGGTTTCATCTCCTGGCGTTGATAGACCATTATTTGAATTAGCGCACTTTCAAACTGTGGTTGGTGAAACTGTCAATGTTAAATTATCAATGCCATTAAATGGCCGTCGAAAATTTAAAGGCACTTTAGTTGCCATAGAAAATGACACTTTAATAGTAGCTGTAGATGGCATAGATTACGAGCTTGTTATCAACAATGTAGACAAAGCAAATCTTGTCGCGAAACTTTAGAAAAAAAGCAAGTGAAAAATATATATTTAAGTTTAATAGCAGTAGCTATTTAGCTTCTAGTTGTATAATTTAATTTACCGAACAAAATATGGATTTGGCATCAGTCAAACTGTAATTTTGAAGAGTAAATCGGTTTATACGGCAACGAGATAAATAACTACCTAAAAATTAAGGCTAAAGAAACATGAGTAAAGAGATATTACTGGTTGTTGATGCTGTATCGAATGAAAAGGCATTACCTCGTGAAAGTATTTTTGAAGCAATGGAAACTGCTTTAGAGACAGCGACCAAGAAAAAATATGATGGCGATATAATCGTTCGTGTTTGTATTGATCGTATTACCGGTGAATTTGAGACTTTTCGTCGTTGGTTGATCATTGAAGACAACGGTGAACCTATGGAAAACCCTTACGGTGAAATTAGTTTAGCGGCGGCTCAATATGATAACCCTGAATTAAATGTAGGTGATTATTCTGAAGATCAAATTGAATCAGTTACCTTTGATCGCGTTACTACACAAACAGCTAAGCAAGTTATTGTACAGAAAATTCGTGAAGCTGAACGCGCTTTAGTCGTTGATGCATACCAAGACCAAGTCGGTGAATTAGTTACCGGTGTAGTGAAGAAATCTAGTCGTGAAAGCGTTATTTTAGATTTAGGTAATAATGCTGAAGCGATTATATATCGTGATGATATGTTGCCACGCGAAACATTTCGCCCTGGCGATAGAGTACGTGGTTTGTTATATGACATTAAACCGGAAGCACGGGGAGCACAATTATTGGTGAGCCGTACCAAACCTGAAATGTTAATTGAGTTATTTCGTGTTGAAGTGCCAGAAATTGGCGAAGAAATGCTAGAGATTAAAGGTGCAGCACGCGATCCTGGTTCACGCGCTAAAATTGCGGTAAAAAGCAACGACAAGCGTATTGATCCTGTTGGTGCTTGTGTGGGAATGCGTGGTTCACGCGTGCAAGCCGTTTCTGGTGAGTTAGGCGGTGAGCGTGTAGATATTGTGTTATATGACGATAACGTCGCTCAATATGTAATTAATGCTATGTCCCCTGCAGAAGTTTCTTCAATTATTGTTGATGAAGACAAAGGCACAATGGATATTGCCGTTGAAGAAGGTAACTTAGCTATGGCCATTGGTCGTAGTGGTCAAAATATTCGTTTAGCAAGCCAGCTAACTGGCTGGGAACTAAACGTAATGACTGTTGATGACATGAAAGAAAAGCATCAAGCAGAGAACGATAAAGTATTGAACTTATTTATCGAAAAGCTAGATCTTGATGAAGATTTCGCTACTTTACTGTCTGATGAAGGCTTTACTTCATTAGAAGAAATAGCATATGTACCTGCAGCAGAAATGCTTGAAATCGACGGTTTAACTGAAGAAATTGTTGAAGAGTTAAGAGAGCGAGCTAAAGAAGCGTTAACTACACAAGCACTTGCTAGTGAAGAAACGCTTGAGGGCGCAGAACCTGCAGCCGATTTATTAGCACTTGATGGCCTAGAACGTCATCTAGCATTTGTTTTAGCAAGTCGTGGTGTGAAAACACTAGAAGACTTAGCAGAACAAGGCATTGATGAAATTAGTGATATTGAAGAATTAACTGAAACCAAAGCGGGCGAGCTAATTATGGCTGCACGTAACATTTGTTGGTTTAACGAAGAATAATTAACACCGGGAGTATAGTGTAAATGGC